>Ga0182024_10000813_pt1 | contig 81765 bp, 73 predicted proteins | sample P32metaG_FD_120480 | JGI IMG/M metagenome (GOLD analysis project Ga0182024, IMG submission 120480) | Permafrost microbial communities from Stordalen Mire, Sweden - P3-2 metaG (Illumina Assembly) | ecosystem: Environmental > Terrestrial > Soil > Wetlands > Permafrost | place: Sweden: Stordalen...
AATCCGAAATCCCTCATCAATTAGACGCTCTCCAAGCCATCGCAGGGGGTCCGGGATACATTTGCCTACCTCCTATTTCGATCTTGTGGGGCACGCAAATGACTTTTTCAGCAGCCTGCTAGTAATTCTTCGCGCGCTCCTTCCTCGGCCGCTGCGCCCGGCTCATCGCTTTAGCTCCGGCGAGCGATGGGTCGGCGTGGGCGAGATCGTCCGAGTGGCGGAGCACTTTCGCGATGGCCTCGGCAACATCGTCTACGTCGCGATCCCCGCCGATGAACACAAATTGCGGCAGCCAGACTGCTTCGTCGTAGGCGGCGCGTTCGGAGATGGGGCAGCGGACGTTGCTGTAATCGACGTCGCGAAGCTGCGGGCTGATTTCGGGCGACGCACAGAAGAGGGGACTGCGGTAGACGGGTTCATAAAAACGTCCGTCGCAGGGGATGCCTTCGGCTTCGAGCGCGGCGCAGAACAGATCGCGCGCGACCGCCAGGTTGCGGTATTGAAACACATAGCAATAATTCGTCTCCCGGGAAATACCGGGTTGCGCGGGAAGAGGCCGCACGCCGTCGATCGAACAGAGGGCATCGCCCAACTGCTTCGCGCCACGAGAGCGTTTTTCGGCCAATCCGGGAAGCATTTCCAGTTGGCCCAGCAGCATCGCGGCCTGCCACTCCGTCATCCGGTAATTTGAACCGAGCACTTGCTGCTGAAATTCGTCGGTGAGGCTCGCCCGGCCGCAGTTGACCTGCGATTGCAGATGTTCGAAGTGGGCGAGGCTCGAGGTCACGACGATGCCCCCTTCGCCCGCGGTCATGAGTTTGCTTTCCTGCAAGCTGAAGCAGCCGAGGTCGCCCATGGAGCCTGCGCCGCGGCCTTGAAACTGGCCTCCGTGGGCGTGCGCGCAATCCTCGATGATTTTCAGGTTGTGTTTCTTGGCGAGCGCGGTGAGCGCATTCATGTCGGCAAAGCGCATCGCCAGATGGACGGGAATAACGGCGCGCGTGCGGGGCGTGACTGCGCGTTCGGCGGAGGCGATATCCAGGCAATAAGTATCGGGGTCGACATCGGCGAAGACCGGGACGCCTCCGGCGAACAGGACGGCGGTCGCGGTTCCATCCCAGGTATACGCAGGAACGATCACTTCGTCGCCGAATCGGATTCCGGCGGCTCGGAGCGCTGCGATCAGCGCGATGGTGCCGTTGGCGATACAAAGCGCGTAGCGCGCGCCGTGCAACTCCGCGAATTTTTCGGCGAACTCCCGGGCGTAGGGGCTGGGCACCGGAAATCCTCCCCAATGGCCGCTTTCAAGGACCTGCTGCAATCGCGCGGCGTCGGAGGGCAAGTACTGAGGCCAGCGTGAAAACGGCGTACTGCGGACCGGATCGCCCCCCAGGATTGCTAATTTGCCGGCTAGTTCGCTCATTGCTGGTTGAATTGCGTGGAGATGCGGAAGGATTCCACCACGTGGCCGTCTTTCTTTACGGCTCGCCCGAGAAGATATTGTCTCGTCGCCGCGAGATCCTTCGGGTCCCAGTCGGGGCGATATTTTTTCACCGACGGATCGAACTGGCTGACGTGGGCGACGGCGGCAGTCAGCTTGAGGTCCAGCACGTCGTCGATATTGACCCAGTAATTGGCGTCCTTGGGCGTCACGTAATAATACGCCTCGACCGGCACCTGCCAGGGTTCCAGGCCGTCATGTAAACGCTGGCTGGGGAAATAAAGGTGCCATTCAGAGGCGCGGATGGCGTCGAGAGTGTTGTTGGCGGCCATGCGATGGTCCGTCTTATGCCAGCGGACGTATTCGGAACCAGGGTCGATGGTCATCACCACGTCGGGGCGGTAAGTGCGGATGATTTTCGTCACCTGCTCCACCAGATCGAGGGGATTCGCGTATTCGAGCATGCCGTCGTGAAACTGGAGCCAGTGAATATTCTGTTTCGGAATGCCCAGGGCCTTGCACGAATTCTCCTCCTCCATCTTACGGATGGTCGCGAGGCGTTCGCCGGTCATGTCCGGATCGTAGGAGCCCTTATCGTCGTTGGTGTAAATGACAATGTGAATATTATTTCCGCGGCGGGCGAGCAGGGCCAGCGTGCCGGCGCAGCAGAAGGTGTCGTCGTCGGGGTGAGGAGTGAACAAAAGAATGGTCTTTTTCTCCAGCTTTTCGAGTTGCAGGGCCTGCGCGGGGGCGAGCGCAGGGAAAAATAAGCACAGGGTGACAAAAGAGAACTTCATTTTTAGCATCCGGAGAGTATAATACCGCGCATGCCGCTCGATAACAGGACGCTGATCGTTTCATCGATCCTTGTAACCGCCGTGCTGAGCCTGCTGGACGTCCTGATTTGGCGGATGCGAAATACCTTCCCCGGTTTTGGACGCTGGGCGCTGGGTCATGCCCTGTTTGTGCCGACCCTGGCGCTGTTTAGCCTGCGCGCCCTGCTGACGGATTGGCTGACGATGGTTGCCGCTAATATCATGGCGACGATTGTCACAATTGTCTTACTGGAAGCGGCGCGGGAATTCCGCGGTCTGCCGCCTCGCACCTGGCAGGCCTATGCGGCCGGCGCCACGAGTTTGGCCGTGCTTTTCTACTTCCGATACGCGGTGAACAATATGAATGTGCGCGTCCTGGTGGCCAGCGTTTTCTCGGGCGGCACAGTATTGGTGGCGGCGAAGGTTCTTTTGACCGACGTTCCCAAGGATCGGCGAATCGGGATGAAGTATACGGGCTGGCTGCTGGTGATCTGTTCGCTGCTGCAACTCTGGCGCGGCATTTATTATTTCCTCCAGCCGCCGATGACGGATTTCTTCGCGCCGAATACGGTAAACGCGGTCTCCTTTGTCGGCCTGGCGGTGGCGCTGACGGGTGTATCCTTCGGCGTCATCGTCATGAGCGGCGAGCGCCTGATGTCCGACTTGCGGAAGTCCGAGCGGCAAACGGCGCGGGCTAATTTCGAGCTGAACACGCTGCGGCGCGGTTTGGAGACAGCGGTGATCGAACGCACGGCCGAGTTGCGCGAAACTCAGCAGGCGTTGGGAAATTCGCAGAAACTGGAGAGCCTGGGGCGCCTGGCGGGAGGCGTCGCGCACGATTTCAACAATTTTCTGACGGTGATTCGCGGCTATTGCCGGCTGCTGGCCCAAGCCCTGGACCCCGCCAGCCCTCTGCGGGACGACGTGGCGGAGATGAACGCCGCATGCGAGCAGGCCACGCTGCTGACGCAGCAACTGCTGGCGTTCAGCCGCCGCCAGTCTCTGGAACCAAAGGTGTTGGATCTGAATCAGGTGATTCTGAGCATGGCCAAGACGCTCGCGCAGCTTCTGGGCGACGACATCGAGGTGGTAATCGCCCGCGGCGCGCCGGTGGCGCGCGTGAAGGCCGACCTGGGGCAGATGCAGCAGGTGATCCTCAACCTGTTTCTCAACGCGCGCGATGCGATGCCCCGAGGAGGGAGGTTGAGCATCGAGACGGCGGAGACGGAATTAACCCCGGACGAGGCGCGGCGGGTTCCCGACGCCGTCGCCGGCCCCTATGTGATCCTATCCATTCGCGACGGCGGTACGGGCATGGATGAAGAAACCAAAAGCCATGTCTTCGAGCCGTTCTTCACCACCAAGCCGATGGGGCTAGGCACCGGCTTGGGCCTGGCCACGGTCTACGGAATTGTGAAGCAGAGCGGCGGCCATATTCAGGTGGAGAGCGCGGCTGGCGAGGGCACCACGTTTCGGATCTTCCTGCCGATGACCAACGAGGAAGCACCAGGGGAGGGCCCAGGGGAGACGTTGGAGAGCTCCCCTGGCGCGGCTCCGCCAGCCGCCATACCGGGGCGCGTTCTGATCGTGGACGACGCTTCGGCCATTCGAACGGTCCTGCGAAGGGTGCTGGAAAGCGCCGGGTACGAGGTGACGGATGCGGCGGACGTAGACGGCGCCCTCGAACTTCTGCGGCGGAGTCCGGTGGATGTGGTTCTGACCGATGTACAGATGCCGGGCCGCAGCGGCGTGGAACTGGCGCAAATGGTGGTCCGCGACTTTCCGGCGATCAAGGTGATCGCCATGTCCGGCTTCGAGGACGCTCATCTCAGCCGGCTTCCCGCCGAGTTAGGTGTCGACGCGGCGCTGACCAAGCCGATGCACCCGGAAGCGCTGATCGGCGCGGTGCGCGACGCACTGGAGCGAGGCAAGGCGGCGAAGCCAGCCTGAAATAAACTTGCGAAACAGATCCTGTTCCCCGCGGCTCTATTAGCGAAGGGGAAAAAAATGCGAAGAACAATTCTTACTGCGTTTGCCGGCTGTCTGCTGGCGATCAGCGCGATGAACGCCCAGGTTATCGTGCAAGTGGCGCCGCCTCGCGCGGTGGTCGAGGTCCGCGGCAGGGCTCCTCACCCCGGATATGTCTACCAGCGCGGCTATCATCGCTGGGATGGCCACGCGCACGTATGGATGCCGGGCGTGTGGGTCGCACCGCCGCACCCTGGCGCGCGATGGGTGGATCATCGTTGGGATCATCGCGGGCACGACTACGTGTTCGTCGAAGGTCACTGGCGCTAAGACGGACTCCGAAGGATCGACGGCGATGGCGGTGCCCGCGCGTCGACGCCCTTGCCGGCGAAGGTGTCGGTGAAGAGGAGCTTGCCGTTAGGGTCGAGCTTGCTGACGAAAACGTCGGAGCCGGAGCTGAGCGGGCCCACCGTGCCGTCCGTCCCGATGCGAAAAGCGTTGGCGCCTATGGAACGGCTGCCCACCACATACGTGTTCCCCACGGCGTCGGTGGTGATGGCGGAAACCGTGTAAGGATAGGCGTCACCGAGCGAGGTAGTGAAGTCGGCAGCGATTGTCAGGGATGTTATTAGGAAGAGGACGAATCGCATGTGCTCAGGATAACGTCAGGGCGCGATCCAGACGGATTGCGTGAGCGATGCGGGGCCGATGAGCAGGAAGTTGAATTGGAAGGTTCCGTAGAGCGTCGGGATAGCGCCGATTTTGACGTTGAACTGACTGACTCCGGCGACGATCCCGGGCGCGATGCCTCCGTAGGTAACCGTCGCGGTGGGAGAGTACACGTTGCTGGTCGCGCTGACCTGGCAGTTCCCGGAGCAGGAGTCGAGCGCATTGGTCACGATCTGGCCGTCGCCGAGGCCGGTGAAGTTTGAGGGCCAGCCGGTGGCGTAGAACGTGATCGTCGAACCGCCTTTGGCGGGATTGGTTTTCGAGTTGATGGTTCCGTCTTGATTCAGGACGGCCGAATATGCCTGCGGCGCGGACGGGACGATCCACACGGGAAACGCGGGGCTGACGGTGGTCCCGTTGATCACGCGGGCGATCGCGCCCACGCCAGTGTCAAGGCCGATGGGCACGACGGCGTTGATCTGGTTGGCGGAGACGTAGAGCAGAGGCATGTTCATGCCGTTGATCGCGACCTGCACGCCATCGTACGTTTTCGAGAAAAAGCCGTTAGCCACCGGAGGCGGCGGAGCCGACGCTACACCGATGCCGGGGCCGTAGATCGAGATGAGTTCTCCGGGCGCGATGCGGGCGGTGGCAGCGCCGCCGAAGGCATTGCCAAAATCGAAAATCTTCATCGAGGGAGCGGCATGGGGAGCGATAGCCGACACGAATCCGTTCATTCCGGCGACGTGGACCAGGCCGGATGGATCGAGCGCAACGGATTGCTCGACCGTGCCGACGGGGTAAAGCGCGGAATAGGACAGAGCGGTGCCCGCGGGGTTGAATTCGACCAGAAAATCGCCACCCTGGGTCCATCCCTGCGCGTTCGGGAATGTCGGAGATGCGGTAGAGCCGGCAGCCCAGACGTTGCCTGCTGGGTCGACGGCGATGGCGATTACGGCGTCGTTGCCGGAGCCGCCCAGGTATGTCGCCCACACCAGGCCGCTGCCGTCGGGTGTCAATTTGGCGAGGAATCCGTCGGTATTGGCAGGGATGCCGAATAGGCCCACCGGGCCGCCGGCGAACGCGGTTTGATACGCGCCGGGGGTCGCGGGAAATTTCGGGTCGCCAGTGTTGCCGGCGAGGTAGGCGTTACCCAGGCTATCGACGGTGAGCGAGGAAAGGAGGTTTGCGCCGGTAACGGTAGCTCCCGTGGCGAGTTCCGAGGCCGCACCGAGATAGGTGAGATACGCAAGGCCGGTTCCGTTGGCGGAGATTTTTCCGGCGAAGGCTCCGATTCCCTGTTTCAGGAAGGCCGCCGAAGTTGTGGGAAGGTCGGTGGCGTCGGTGTTGCCGCCGAAGTAGACATTTCTCGACGCGTCGAGCGCGATGGCGAGTCCGGCGGTGGAAATGATGGACACCGAGCAAACCAGAGTGCCACCGACGCAGTCTGCCGCAGTGCCACCCACCGTGCCGGCGAAGAGAATCTTGTCGCCCGAGGCGTCGAGGGAGGCCACGAAGGCGGCGGAAGTGGCCTCATCGACGTACGGAGCTCCGTTCTGGATGACGGTAGCGGAAGGCATGCCGGAGGTGTGCGGGAAGTCGCTGGCGAACGTCGTGCCGGTGAGGTAGAGATTGCCGGAGGCGTCGGTGGTGAGGGCGTTCACGCTGGTCATGCCCTGGACGCCTCCGAAGTAGGTGGAGTAAAGAATCGTCGTGCCGTCGTTCGAGAGTTTGATGATGAATCCGCTGCCGTAGGGGCTGGGCTGGGTTTGGAGGGCGTTGCTCAGCGGGAAATCGTTGGAGGTGGTGGTGCCGGCGATGTAGATGTTGCCGGAAGGGTCGAGGGCAATGGCGGTGCCTGTGTCGACGCTTTTGCCGGCGAAGGTGTCGGTGAAGAGGAGTTGTCCGTTGGGGTCCAGCTTGGAGACGAAGACGTCGGTGCCACCGGTGAAAGAAGTCACTGTGGAGAAATTGCCGATCAGGATCGCGTAGGGTCCTCCGCCTAGCGCGCGGCTGCCTACGACATACGTATTCCCCGCCGAATCCGTCGTGATGGCGGAGATAAGGTAGGGATAAGTGTCGCCTAGCGAAGTTGTGAAGTCACCGGCGATTGCAAGAGTTGATAGGAGGAAGAAAACGAATCGCATGCCCTCATCATAGTCATGGTTTCAGCCAGACGGTCTGCGTGATGGTGGCTGGTCCGAAGATTTCCAGGTTAACTCCGAATTCGCTCTGGCTGGCCGTCGTGCCCAGATGGACGTTGAATTGAGTCACTCCGGCGACAAAGCCTGGGGCGGCGCCTCCGTAGAGCACCGCGAAGTTGGTTGGATTTTGAGCGTTCAGCGTCGCGATCTGGCAAGCGCCCTCGCAAGTGTCCTGCAATGTCGTCGCGATCTGGCCGTCGGCGAGGCCGAAGAAATTCGATTGCCAGCCGGTCGCGAAGATCGAGACCGTCGAGCCGGATTTCGCGGGATTCGTGGGAGCGTTGACGGTGCCGTCCTGATTTAAGACGGGCGGGAAAGCCAGCGGCGCGTTCGCGACGATCCAGACCGGGTACGCAGGGCTGACCGCGGTTCCGTTAATGACGCGGACCGTTGCGCCGGCGTTGGAAGCGATCTTCATGGGTACGACAGCGTTGATCTGCCCCGAAGAGACATAGAGCAGAGGCATATTCACGCCATTAATGGTGACCTGCACTCCGCCAAGCGTCGTCGGATAGAATCCGTTGGCGGGCGTGGCGGTTACCGGGGTCGCCGGACCGATGCCTTGGCCGTAGATCGCGATCACTTCGGCGGGAGAGATGCGCGCGGTCGCGTTGCCTCCCGCCGCGTTCTGAAAATTGGAAATTTTCATGCTGGGCGGGGCGGTAGGCGCGATGGTGGAGACGAATCCGTTCATGCCGGCGACGTGAACCAGGCCGGAAGGATCGAGGGCGACGGACTGTCCGATGGTTCCGAGGGGAGAAGACGCCTGGTAGGTGAGCGCGGAGGCCGATGCGTTCAGGCCGACCACGAAATCGGGTCCGGCGGGGATTCCGTTCGCGCTGGGGAAGACCGTGGACCCGGTAATGCCCGAGGCCCACACGTTACCGGCCGGATCGGCGGCGATGGATTGGACGAAGGTGCCGGTGCCTTGAGCGTTGCCCCGGTCCAAGAACGTCGCCCACGCCATGCCGGTACCGTCCGGCTTCAGTTTGGCGAGAAACCCCTCGTAAATCACTAGTGTGGGACCAGTAGTGATTCCGGGGGGGACGTGGAATCCGGGTTGGAGTGTCCCGGGAGTCGTAGGAAATTTCGGATCGCTGGTGGCGCCACCGAGGTACGCGTTACCGGCCGCGTCAACCGCGATCGAGTAGAGCGTGTTGGCCACGGTCGCGATGGGCTCCATGATATCGACGTTTTCTCCAGCGCTCAGATAGGTGAGATAGCTGAGGCCTGTACCGGAAGCGTTGACCTTGGCGACGAAAGCTCCGATCCCCTTAGGAGAGAGGACGCCGGGAGTGGTCGGCAGACTGAGAGTTGAGTTTCCGGCGATATATGCGTTGCCTGCGGGGTCGACAGCGATGGCAGCACCGCTGGTGCCGATGGTGCTGAAGGAGCCTGGGGGTTCGACACCCGACGTTGACCCGACGATTGCTCCCGCGTATAAAACCTTGTCGCCGGCGGCGGAGATCGATGCGATGATGGCGCCGGGGATGCCGGCGGGCTGAAACAGAGGGCTCGGGGGTGCGGGCGTCGGAGGCGGACCGAAGGGCAAGCCGGGCGTGTGGGGGAAGTCGGGAGCGCTGGTCCAGCCAGTGAGGTATAGATTCCCTTTCGCGTCGGTCGCCAGCGAGGAGATGGAGGTCCCGCCGAGCGTGCCTCCGAAGTAGGTCGAGTAGAGAATAGTCGTGCCGTCGTTCGAAAGTTTCACGATGAATCCAGTGCCGGAGGTGTTGGGCTGGGTTTGGAGTGCCTTGCTCAATGGGAAATCGGGCGAAGTCGTGCTGCCGGCGATATAGATGTTGCCGGAGGGGTCGAGCGCGATGGCGATTCCCTGGTCGACGCCCTTGCCGCCGAAGGTGTCGGTGAAGAGGAGCTGGCCGTTCGGGTCGAGCTTGGAGACGAAGACGTCGGACCCGGGAGTGGAGAAAAAGACCGGCGGAGCCGCGCCGTTGATTTCGGCAAAAGCTCCCGCCACGCCGATCTGCCGGCTGCCGACGACATAAGTATTGCCCGCGGAGTCGGTGGTGATGGCGGAGATAGTGTAAGGATACGTGTCGCCGAGGGCAGTCGTGAAGTCGGCAGCGATCGTTAGAGTGGATATGAGAAAGAGAGCGAGTCGCATGCCCTCATGATAGTCAGGGACTGACCCAGACGGCGATGGGCTGGTAGTTGGGCGATCCGAAGGGATAGAGATCTAGAAAAGTTAAGGCTGTAGGCGGAAGCTGCACGTTGAATTGCGTAACGCCCGCGACGATGCCTGGGGCTGCGCCCGCGTACACGATGGTTGCGGTGGAAGGATTTACCATGCAGAGCGACAGGCAGTAATCATGCGCCACAGTCGCGACCTGGCCGTCGGCGAGAGGGTAGAAATTCGCCTGGAATCCGGTGGCGTAGAAGGTTATTGTTGAGCCGGCTTTGGCCGGGTTGGTCTGTGAGTTGATCGTGCCATCCTGATTCAACACGGCGGGATACGCTGTGGCCGTGGAACTGACGGTCTGGACGGGGAAGGTCACGCTGGTTGATCCATAGGTCACCTGCATCGTGCCGGAAACAGCGGACATGGGCACGACGGCGTTGATCTGGGTGGAAGAAACATAGAGCAGGGGAATATCGATGCCGTTGATGGAGACCTCGACTCCGCCGAGCGTGGTTGGATAAAACCCGTTGACCGGCGCGGCGGTGACAGGCGCTGCGGGACCGAGCTGCTGGCCATAAATCGAGATCACTTCGGCGGGCGAGATCTGGCCGGACACGCTGCCTCCAAACGCGTTCTGAATCCCGAGGATGATAGTCGGCTTGGCGCCGGGAACGATTAGGGACACGATTCCTGTGAGACCGGCGACGTGGACCGATCCGGTGGGGTCGATGGCGAGGGCCTGCGAGACGGTGCCGTTGGGGAAACGCGAGGAGTAGAGCAGAGAGGAACCGGACGAGTTGGCTTCGACGAGGAAATCTCCACCGGTTCCCTGCGAGCTGGGGAAATTCGGGGAGGTGGTCATGCCGGTGGCCCAGACGTTTTGGGAGGAGTCGATGGCGACGGTACGCGCGTTGGCGTTGCCGCTGCCTCCGAGAAAACTTGCCCAGACCATCGCGGTGCCGGAGGGATTGAGCTTGGCCAGGAAGGCAGGCGAGATCGCGGTCGGAGGGTTCTGCGCATTTCCGAAGGTAGGTTGAAACGACCCGGGTGTGGCGGGAAAGCCCGGATCGTTGGTGGATCCGGCGAGATACGCATTTCCCGAGGCGTCTACTGCGATTGCATTGACGCTGGCTTCAACGTCGGCGACTTCACTGAGCTGAGTGTTCGGGTCAAGGTAGGTGAGATAGCCAAGGCCGGTGCCGCCCGGGGCAATTTTCGCTGCGAAAGCGCCGAGACCTTTGGAGGAGAATGCGCCGGATGTGACCGGCAAATCGTAGGTGTCAGTGTTACCCGCAATGTACGCATTCCCCGCTGCATCGAGGGCGATTCCCACCCCTGCAGTGCTTCTTGGCATCAAGTCAAAGCAGTCCGGGTCCGGGTTCAGGCAAGCCAGCACCGTGCCCGCGATCGCTCCCGAGTATAGAATCTTATCGCCCGCCGCGGATATTTCCGCCACGATCGCGCCTGAGATTCCCGCAAGGCCAAAGCGCAACGTCGTTTTCGGCATGCCGGAGTTTTGAGGGAAGTCCGAGGCGGCGGAAGAGCCGGTTAGATAAAGATTTCCCTTCGCATCGGTGGTCAGCGAAGAGATCGAGCTGCGGCCCAGCGTGCCTCCGAAATAAGTGGAGTAGAGAATTGTCGTGCCATCGTTCGAGAGCTTCATGATGAATCCGGTTCCGAAGGAGCTCGATTGTGTTTGCAGAGGCTTGCTCAGAGCGAAGTCGTTTGCCGTGGTGGTTCCCGCGATGTAGATATTTCCAGAAGGGTCTAGCGCAATCGCGTTGCCGGTCGCGTTGCCGTTGCCGCCGAAGACGTCGGTAAAGAGGATCGCGCCGGTGGGGTCGAGCTTGGTGACGAACACGTCACCGACGGATGAAGTGAGAGCGCGGCTGCCGACAATGTACGTGTTGCTCGCGTTGTCGGTGGTGAGGGCGGAGACGGCGTAGGGATACGAGACGCCGATGTAGGTGGTAAAGCCGCCCGCGAACGCCGTAGTTGCTGTGAAGACGAGCCCCCATCGCATGCCTTCATCATAGCTTCCGACCGAGCGCGTCGATCGCTTCCTCCGGTCGCGGCTCGGAATCGGCGTTACCTCTGACCGGTTGCTCTACTGAGCCGCGACCGCAGGGAGCGATCGTCCGGAGCGGTCAGTTCGCCAGCAACTCCACCACGTACTGCTTCCACAACTTCGCCACCGAGTGCGTCCCGTGCCCGCGCGTCTCGTCGCTGATGGGGATCAGCACGTAGCGGCCGTGTTTCACTCGCTTGATCTCGCGCTCCAGAATCCCCAGCTCCGGCGGATTCACCTGGTCGTCGGCGGAGTTGATGGCGATGAGGCGGGCCTTGATCTTTTCGAGACCCGGCTGCGGATTGTAATCGGTCGACGATTCGAATTGGTACAGCATGTCGTTGGCGTCGGTGCGCATGGCTCGTTCCGCCAGCCGGTCGGTCGCGGTGTCTGCCTTCTGATGTGTCGGCCACTGCTTGAGCATTTGCATGGGACTCGAGGTCATGATGGTCAGTGAATATTGCGCGGGGATCAGGCCGTGCGGAGGCTTTTCGTAGTCTCCGTTCTTCCATTCCGGATCGTCGCGGATGGAATCGATGATCATGCGGCGCAGCATGCGGTTGCGTCCGGCGATCTCGACCGGCGCGCTGGCCAGAGGCATCAGCGCGTCCATAAAGTCGGGGTACATTTCGCCGAACACCCAGGAGTGCATGGCGCCCATTGACGTGCCCATGATCAGGCGCATGTGTTGGATGTGGAGATGTTCCGTCAGCAGGCGGTAATCGGCGGTCACCATGTCGTCGTAGCAGTAATGAGGAAAATGGCCGCGCATCCCGTCGCTGGGCTTGGACGATTTCCCGTGGCCGATTCCGTCGGGCAGCACGATGAAGTATTTCTTCGCATCCAGAGGCTGGCCGGGGCCGAAAAGTTCGCCAGCGAATCCGGCGGAGAGAAACGCGCGGCCGGTTCCTCCGGTGCCGTGCATGATCAGGACTCCGGGATTCGAAGAATCGCCAACCGTCGTGTAGTGGAGCTTCAACTCGGCCAGCGTCTCGCCGTCGTGGAAATGAAAATCGCGAATGGTGAAGTCGCCTTCCACCGGATCGGGATAATCGGCGGCGCGCGAAAGCATCGCGAGTGCAAAAACAAGCCCAATTTTTCGCATGGATCGATTATCGCGCATGGAAGCCGCTAGAATTAAAGCGATGATTGCAAAAGTCCGGAAGGCGGTTTTTCCAGCAGCAGGGCTCGGCACCCGATTTCTGCCGGCGACCAAGGCGCAGCCCAAGGAAATGCTGCCTCTGGTGGATAAACCTCTCATTCAGTACGGCGTGGAAGAGGCGATTCACTCCGGTGTGAAGAACATTATCATCGTCACCGGGCGCGGAAAGGTCGCCATTGAGGATCACTTCGACGTCAGTTTCGAGCTGGAGCACCTGCTCGAAACGCGCGGCAAGAAAGACCTGCTGGCGACCGTTCGCAGCGTCTCCGACCTTATCGACATCTCGTACGTTCGGCAAAAAGAGGCGCTCGGCCTGGGGCATGCCGTGCTGCGCGCGAAAGAACTGGTGGCGAACGAGCCGTTCGCGGTGGTTCTATCGGACGACGTGATCGACGCCGAGGTTCCGTGCCTGCGGCAGTTGCTGGATGTCTACGAATTTTACGGCGCGCCCGTGGTCGCGCTGATGGAAGTGCCGAAGGACCAGATTTCGCAATACGGCGTGGTGGACGCCGAACCTGTGGCGCACCACGGCGGGCGCGACCGGCTGTACCGCATCCGCAATATGGTGGAGAAGCCGAAGGCGAGCGAAGCGCCGTCGAACCTGGCCATTATCGGCCGCTACGTGCTGACGCCGGAGGTGTTTCAATCGCTCAGCGCGATCGAGGCGGGCACCGGAGGCGAGATTCAGTTGACCGACGGCTTGAAGCACATGCTCCGCAGCCGCCCGATTTACGGTTATCGTTTTGAAGGGACTCGCTACGACGCGGGCGACAAGCTCGGATTCCTGAAAGCGACGGTGGAGTTCGCCCTGAAGCGCCGGGACCTGGGCGCGGACTTCCGCCAATATTTGAAGACTCTTCCGTTATGAACACGATCCCTCTGGTGCTGCCGCTGAAAGCGAGCGAGGCCGCCGCGCTGGCGGATCTCGTCTACAGCCAACTGGAGGGACAACCGCTCACCACCGATCTGCGCAATCGTTTCGCGGCGCGCCTGCCGCAGCTGGCGCTCGAAACATTTACCCCTTTTCCGGGATCGCTGGCGCGCGATCCGATTCATCCGTCGACGTATTACATGGCCATCGATACTCAGTCAGCGCCGATGCTTTTGCGGATCGCACTCGCATCGTCGCCGGCAAGCGGATTATTTCCCGGAGCGATGCTGATCGGCCGCATGCGTCCCGGGGGCGGGCGCGAGATCGTCATCAACGCCGCGCCGTTCAGCTCTTCCGACCATGAGAATGTGCATACCTTCGCCGAACAGGTCGACCGCGCGTTTCTGCCGCGTCCGCAGGGGCCGCAATCGGCCATTGTCGCGGAAGGTCCCGATTTCGCCGCCGCCTTCCGGGCCTTCCGCGCTGTTTTCAAAGCGACCGGGCTGAACCTGGCCGCCATCGCCGGAGATTTCGACGCCGCCCTCTGGTCCGCCATCCGCGCGGGATGGCGCGAGGGATGGAATGCGCAGACCGACGATCCCTCCGCTGCGGATTACACTAAATTCTCAGTGACGGGAACATTGGAGCAGCTCGACGAAATTTACGATCGCATCCGCGCCGCGAAGGGCGGCCATGTTTTCGATTTCGAGATCGCCGCGCGGGGCTATGTTGCGCAGGGCGACGCCGCGCACGCGCTCGAATGGATGAAATCGCGCGGCAAGCCGGTGCAGTTCATCGTGGTCGGCCCGGAGCGTTGCGAACTTGCCGCGGTCGCGCGTCAGCATAACGCGATGCTCAGTTTCGCGGGCGCAACCGTTGCGCAACTGGAACAGATCGGCATCGCCACCGGAGGCCGTTTTCATTACCGGATGGAGGGCGGCGAAGAAGCCATTCGTCAGGCCGCATCCTGCCTGTTGGGAAAAAGCATATGACGCGCCGAGGATTTCTTGCCATGCCGGCCTTTATGTACGCCGCCGACAACACCCCGCGGCTGGGCGTCGACCTGTTCAGCGTCCGCAGCCAGAAGTGGACGCCTTTCGAATCGTTGGATTACTGCGCGCGTCTGGGCGCGAAGCTGGTGCATTTTTCGGAGCTGCCCTATCTCGGCAACGTCGACGACGCGAATCATCTTGCTGCTGTGCGCGAGCACGCGAACAAGCTTGGCGTCGCGATTGAGGTCGGCACGCGGACTTTCTGCCCGACCTCGAAATCGTTCGACCCGAGGAACGGCACGCCGGAAGAGCAGATGCTTCGTGCGATGCATGCGGCGCACGCCACGGGCTCGCCGATCGTGCGCACGTTCATGGCTACCTCCCTTGACCGCGATCCCGCCACGGGCGGCATAGAGCGTCAGATAGAGGCGATGACGAAACTACTAAAAAGCATGCGGTCGCGGATCACCGACCTGAATCTGAAAATCGCCATCGAGAATCACTCGGGCGACATGCAGGCGCGCGAGCTGAAATCGCTGGTGGAAGCGGCCGGCAAGGATTACGTCGGCGTCTGTCTCGACTCGGGCAATCCTCTGTGGACGCTCGAAGATCCTCATCTCACGCTCGAGACTCTCTATCCCTACGTGCTGACCACCCATTGCCGCGATACCGCCGTATGGCGCGTCCCCGAAGGCGCGGCGGTCGCATGGGTGCGCATGGGCGAGGGCAACGTCGGCATCGCGGAATATTTTGCGAAGCTGCGCCGGTTGCGTCCGGACCTGCCGGTGACGCTCGAAATCATCGTGACCAATGCGCGCGTGTTTCCTTATTTCGATGAAAAGTTCTGGGCGGCGTACCGCAACCAGCCGGCCTGGGAGTTCGCGCGCTTCCTGAAGATCGCCGAGCAGGGACATCCTCGCGAGCCTTTGCCGCCGCTCAAAGGCGACGCGGCGCTGGCGCGCGAACGGGCCGACCTGGAAGCCAGCTTCATATTTACAAAGAACATCCTGAACCTGTGAGAATCCAAGCATGGGCATATTAAAAGACAAAGTCGCCATCGTGACCGGCGCCAGCCGCGGCATTGGCCGGTCCATCGCCGAGGTCTTCGCGCGCGAAGGCGCGCAGGTGGTCATCTGCGGCCGCAAGCAGGAAACTCTCGATGCTGTGGCCAAAGAGATCGGCAGCGGAGTAAAACCCGTGGTCTGCCACGTTGGAAAATCCGCCGACATCGAAGCGCTGGTCGCGACCACCACGCGCGAGTTCGGCAAGATCGACATCCTGGTGAACAACGCGGCCACCAACATCGCCCAGGGGCCGTGCCTCGAAATGGACGAAGGCCAGTTCGACAAGATGGTGGAGATCAATCTCAAGAGCACGTTTCGCCTCGTGAAGCTGGTGGCGCCGGGCATGTGCGAGCGGGGCTCCGGGTCCATCATCAATATCGCGTCCATCGCCGGCCTGCGTCCGCAGTTTCACAGCCTGCTGTACAGCATGACCAAGGCCGCGCTGATCATGATGACGCAGTCCTACGCGGTGGAGCTCGGTCCCATGGGAGTGCGCGTCAACGCCATCGCGCCCGGACTGATCCAGACCGTCCTCAGCGAATATTTCTGGAAGGACGAGACGCGCCGCGAAAAGCAATTGGGGCATCAACCCGTCAAGCACATGGGGCAACCGGTCGAGATCGCCGAAATCGCGCTGACCCTGGCCAGCGACCGGTCGTCGTATCTGACCGGGCAGACTCTCGTGGTCGACGGCGGATACTTGCTATCGTCGATGTAGATGAAGTTTCTGTTCTTTCTCCTGTCGTTTCCGCTGTCGATAGCGGCCTCCGGCGCAACTCTGGTGGAGGTGGTTCGCGATTCCCTCGCCCGCAACGATTTTCCGCGCGCCGCAGAGATCATTCGTACTTATCGCGCCGCGCGAGGCGTCACGCCCGAAGCGGTGGAAGCGCTCAGTTGGATGGCCCGCGGCGAGCTGGCGCAAAAAAATCTGGTGCAGGCCGATAAAGACGCGCAGGAAACATATCGCCTGGCGCTGGAGCAGATAAAGACGCATCCGCTGCTGCGCGACGGGAATTTGCAGATCGCCCTGGGCGGCGCCATCGAAGTGGAGGCGAACGTTCTGGCCATTCGCGGCCAGCGCGCCGACGCCATCGCCTACCTTCAGGAGCAATTGAAAACCTACTACGCGACGCCCCTGCGCCCGCGTATTCAGAAAAATATCAATCTGCTGAGCCTGGAAGGCAAGCGCGCGCCCGCGCTGGAGCATGCCACCATCCCCGCCGGCAAGCCCGCGCTGCTGTTCTTCTGGGCGCACTGGTGCAGCGATTGTAAGTTCGAGATCCCCATCCTCGCGAGCATCAAGGCCGAGTTTGTTCCGAAAGGACTCGCCTTCATCGCGCCCACGCAAAAATTCGGCTACGTTGCCGGCGGCGAGGATGCACCTCCCGAAGTGGAAGTGCGCTACATCGAGCAAGTGCGCCAGCAATTTTACGGATCGCTGATCGACGCGCCGGCGCTGGTGAACGAAGAGAACTTCAGCCGATACGGCGCCAGCACCACTCCGACGTTCGTGCTGATCGACCGCAACGGCATCGTGAAGATGTATCACCCGGGCGGACTGACGTACGAAGAACTGCGCCCGCGCGTCGAAGCATTGTTCCGATAGTTATCCCCTCCATAACTGTCGGGGTTCCATGTCGATGCGTGCGCGATCACGCCGCTAACAGAACCCCGACAGTCATGGAGGGGATGCGCCAAAAGTCTCCACCAAAAAAGAAACGGCCCCGATTTCTCGGGGCCGGTTTGAATCGAACTTGAATGACCTGCTCTAGCTACTTCTTCTTTTTCGGGGCAGCCTTTTTCTTGGCAGGTGCTTTCTTCTTGGTTGCGTTCATCATTGAGTGATTCTCCCTTACATCAAATTTCGCGATCTCTTAGAGATCGCGGTTGTGTCCCCTTTATAAGGTTCTTTCAGATCAATGTCAAGAAAAAAATGCACGCACGCGGTGAGGCGCGCGGCGTGCCGCGGCGGAAAAATCGCTTCCAAAATCGAAAAACGTAATCAGATAGAATTGTTTTAGTGATGGCGAGGCCTATTCATGCGGGTCCGGCGATGTTTGTGTTCACGCTCGCCGCGTCTCTCTCGCTCTTTACCGGCTGCGCGCGAAAAACTTCCGCGCGCGTTCCTTCCCCGGTAAAACCGGCGCGCGTCGGCGAAACGCAAACCGGCATCGCCAGCTGGTACGGAGTCCCTTACCATGGACGACGCTCGGCGAACGGAGAAATTTACGACATGGAGAGACTCACCGCCGCGCATCGCACGCTTCCCTTCGACACCTGGGTGGAGGTGACGAATCTTTCCAACAACAAACGCGTCGACGTCCGCATCACCGATCGCGGCCCGTTCGTCAACGGAAGAATTATCGACCTCTCGCTGGCCGCCGCGCGCGAAATCGATCTGGTCACCGCCGGCATCGTTCGCGTCCGAATCAAGGTAATCAGAAAACCAGACCATATATAAAGGATAGATTCCGACCCCGTTCCACCCCTACTGGCTCCTGGCTCCCTCGGCTCCTGGCTCCTTCTCGGAATCCCCCCATTTGCGGGCTACCCCCACCCGCAACTGACTTACCCCCTATATCCCTAGGGGGGCTTGAGGAAGTTCCAAAACGACCGTAGAGTTTATCTTTGGCAAACGCACTCTATTTAGACGGCGCCGATTCGGCGTCCAAAATCGGGATCGGGACAAAAATGCTTGCGAACTACGACGAAACCAGACATGTGCTCGTGGGGCAATCCCCGCGCGCGCGGCAAGTATTACGAATGATTGAGAAACTGGGCCGCTGCCGGTGGCCCGCGCTGCTGCTGGGGGAAACCGGGACGGGGAAGGAAGTCGTCTCCCGGCTTATCCATAACATCAGTCCGCAAGGACCCTTCATCACCATCGATTGCTCTTCCATGGTGGGCCCTCTGATGGAAAGCGAGCTGTTCGGCCACGTCAAAGGCGCGTTCACCGGCGCGGCCGCCACCAAGACCGGCCTCATCGAAGCCGCCAACGGCGGAACCGCCTTCTTCGATGAAATCGGCGAGCTGCCTCTGGACCTCCAGGCGAAACTCCTCAGGGTTTTGCAGGAAAAGGAATTCCGCCCGGTAGGATCGCTCATGACCAGGCGCTCGGATTTTCGAATTATCGCCGCCACCAACCGCGACCTGGCCAAGGAAGTCGAAAAAGGAACCTTCCGCCGCGACCTGTTCTTCCGTCTCAATGTGATCAACATCCGTCTTGCGCCTCTGCGGGAGCGCAAGGAAGACATTCCCGAACTGGTCGGCCACTTTCTCACCCGCGTCGGTGGAAATTACACGCTCACCGCCGAAGCCATGGAGGCGATGCTGTCTTACGACTGGCCGGGCAATGTGCGGGAACTTGAGAATTGCATCCAGCACATGGTGGCCATCAACTCCGGACCTCTGCTGCATGTGGCGGATCTGCCGTCGAACCTCCAGAATCATCTGCTGCAGAAGAAGACGCAGTATCTCACCGCGGCGGCAACAGCGTGGCCCAGCGCCATGGAACCCGATGCGGGCGCTGCGCCTCAAACAGCAGCTTCGGCAATGGCGAGCCCGCAGCAAAACGCACCCATCATTCCACTGATGGAGCTGGAGCGCCGCGCGATCATGAACGCGCTCGATTACACCAAGGGCGACCGCGCAGTCGCCGCCCATCTGCTCGGCATCGGCCGCACCACGCTCTACCGGAAGCTGAAGGAATATCAGTTAGCCGTCTAGGCGCGCCGCGTTGTCTCCATAACCAACGGTCTACAGCGCAGGTACATACGCTCCATTGTCCGCTCTCGGGGAAAGCCTTACTCTGATCCCAGAGACAAAGGAACTTATGAAGAGTGTTTTTCTGAGCTGCTGATCGAGTAGAAAGTCCTCTCATCGCCGCGCGATGAAGCAGGCTCGCGCGCCCAATCCGTTTTAAAAAAGATCCGCACGATTCCAAAGCCATAAGTGCGTCTCCACGAGCAGTTTTTCAAGTTGAACAAAATGAACAAGAAGATATTTCTGCCCATCGTTATCGCCGCCGCATGCCTGGCCCTCCACGGCCAAATGCGAACCGTTCCGCACGATCCGTCCGCTCCAATTTCCGTAAGGACTTTCGGAGCCGCCGGCGATGGACTCACCGACGATACCGCGGCAATCCAGAGCGGTCTCAACGCTGCGTGCGGCGATCGCTTCAACATCTCGGCGATCAGCGGCGCCGGGGTCTCGCCGATCGTGGTGACCACCGCCGCGCCGCACACATTTAAGAACGGATCCTCGCTCACCATCGCCGGCGCAGGAGGAAACACGAATGCCAACGGCCTCTGGTCGGCCACGGTTCTCTCGCCTGTCACGGTCGCTCTTTACAACCAGGACGGCCGGCCCAGCATGGGTAACGCCGCCTATACCTCGGGCGGAACGATTACCAGCGCCGCGTCGCATCTTTATTTTCCCGCCGGCACTTATATCATCAGTTCTCCGCTGGTCACCGGCTGTGCGATGTTCCTTTCCGGAGACGGTCCCACTGTGAGCGTTATTTTCCAGTCGCACCAGTACACGGCGATGCACGGCATCGTGGCCAATTATTCTCTCCGCATGCAGGATATCGCCGTCTCGACGACGCCTCTGGCGGTCGATTACGGCATGGTCGCTGTGTTCGGCGGGAAATCGGCTCCCATGAAGGGAGACACCTTCACGTTCGTCCGCTTCCACTCCTCCGGCTTCAATTTCGGGATGGATATTAACGGCACCAGCGAAACCGACGTGCTCGCGTCCATCCTGGTCGACGATTGCGACATCTCCGTCGGCACAGGGGAGAACGCGGTGAGCCAGCCCATCAACGCGGCCAACGCGCTCTTCCTGACCGTCCGGAATTCGACGCTCACCGGCGACAGCGTCCCAGGAGGCACGATCAACAACGACCATGCCATCTATACGCTGGCCGTTCGCGGCGTGCTGATCCGGAATAATTTGATGCGGAATCACGGGAGCTCGGCAATCAAGCTGCTGCAAGGAGGTTTTTTCGCTCCGGCCTGCCCGACGATTCAGAATTACACTTCTTGGACTATCGATAACAACCGGATCGAGGGCTCGCGGATGGCCATCGCGGTTTACTCTTTCTGCGCCCTGGTGATGCCGTCCATCGTCATCTCGAACAACCAGATTTCGAATATTCCGGATCCCTATTTCGGCGACTACGCGGCGGTTTATGTTCAATCGAACTGCCAGTCGAACATGGTCGACGTGCTCTCGAGCGCCAATACGTTCACCAACCTCGGACTGGGCGGCATCGTTCTCGCCTCTCAGATCGAAGCCGACACCACTTGCGCCGCCACCACCGCGCAGGGAACGATTTCCAATTTTATCAGCACCGGCGACACCTTCGTCAACTGGTCTCTGGCCGCGCCCGGCACCTTCCCGGCCATCAACAGCACCGGCCAGAACCTGATCCACGCGTCAATCTCGAATCTGACCGCGGACGGCGCCGCCAACGGAAACCCGGTGCTCAATCTCTCAGCGTTCGCCTATGTGAACTAGCGGCCTGCCTCGCCTCCATGACTGCCGCGGTGCACCATCGGAACCGCCATGCGTGAGCATGCGGACAGGCGCGCCAGCGAAAATAAATTGGAGATAACTCCGCCGCTCCCCGCACTATCTTGTAACTGGCCTTGGTCGTCTCTCATGCGAGTACTGCTCATTGAATCCGAGCCGGAAGACGTTCTCTTCCTGCGCGACGTCCTGACGGAGATCGGGGAAGGCCGTTACTGGAGCAACTGGGTGAATATCGAGATCCTGCACGCCGGCTCATGGCAGGAGGCGTCGGCGATTCTCGCGAATGAGGCGGTTGATATCGCCCTTCTCGACCTGGATTTGGCCGACAGCCAGGGCGTGGAGACGTTTCACCGCGTGCAGAACGCCGCGCCGGGCGTTCCCATGGTCCTGCTGGTCGGCGGACAGGAGGAATCGCTGGGGCTAAGGCTGGTTCGCGAGGGCGCACAGGATTTTCTGGTGAAAAAGCAGGTCGATTGCGCGCCTCTCGCCCACGCCATGCGCAACGCCATGGAGCGTCACCGCACGCTGACCGCCGCGCGCGCCGCATCCACGCATGACACGCTCACCGGCCTGCTCAATCGCGCCGGATTCGTCACTTCCACCGACCACGACCGCAAACTCGCGGAAAGGCTGGGCCGCCGCCTCATGGTGATGGTCGCCGAACCGAAAAATCTCGGCGAGATCGCCACTGCGTACGGCGAACAGCGCAGGGATCTCGCGCTGGTCGAGGCGGCCGACCACCTGCGCAGCCTCGCCGGCCCCGCCGACCTGGTCGCGCGCATCGGACCCGAGCGCTTCGGCGTGGCCATTTTCGATACGGACTTTGAATCGCTGGAAGCCGCCTGGTCGCGCATTCATGCGGCTTTGCTCCAACATCGCATTCAATCCGGCGCCGCCATCTTCTCGGCCGACCATCCCGCCACTCTCGACTCGCTATTAGAACAAGCCGCCAACGACCTCGCCCCCAACACTCTGGCCATGCGAACCTAGTGGTCTGGTCCAGTCCGATGGCTCTTGGTGGGGCCGCCAATTGTGGCGGCAGCCGCCCTTTCGTGGCGGCTCTGCGATAAGGCCCACCGGCGCCGGCAGAAAGCCGGCTTGCCGTCACAATTGGCGGCCCCACAAGCGGGTGGAGTACGCCCGGGCGTTCCGACCCACTACAATAGCAGCGAGTGACGATCGCCCTCGACGCGACTTATAGCCTGGGAAAAAACCTATCGGGCGTCGGAGTGTATTCGCGCGAGCTGCTCTTCGGCCTCGCCCGCGCCCATCCCGAGGAAACCTTCCGCTTCTGTTACCGCCCGCACCGCTTCTTGCGATCCTTCCACGATACTCTGCCGAAAAACGCCTCCCGCCGTCTGCTGCGAGGAGCGCCATCGGCGGACCTCTTCCACGCACTCAACCAAAGAGTCGACGCCCGCGCCCGCCGCACTGTCTCCACCTTCCACGACCTGTTCGTCATGACCGGAGATTATTCCTCACCTGAATTTCGCGCCCGCTTTACTCAGCAGGCCCGCGACGCCGCCGCGCGCAGCGACCTTATTATCGCCGTATCGCGCTTCACCGCATCACAAATCGAAAGCCTGCTGAAGGTCGAGCCATCGCGCATTCGAACAGTCCATCACGGCGTGCGTCCCTCTTTCATTTCAGAAAAGAAAGAGAATATCGTTCTGTGCGTCGGCGCTATCCAGCGGCGCAAAAACATCGCGCGATTAGCAAAGGCCTTCGAGGGACTGCCCGATTCCTGGCGTTTAGCCCTGGCCGGAGCGGCCGACGGCTACGGCGCTGCGGAAGAACTGCGCGCCGTGGAAGAGAGTCCCGCCCGATCCCGCATCGACGTTCTGGGCTACGTTTCGTCGGAGGAACTCGACGCGCTCTACCGCCGCTCAAGTATCTTCGCTTTTCCGTCGCTGGACGAGGGCTTCGGCATGCCGATTCTCGAAGCCATGGCGCATGGAGTGCCCGTGCTGACGTCGCATTGTTCGGCCATGCCCGAAGTCGCGGGCGACGCCGCATTGCTGGTGGACCCTCTCAACATGCGCGACGGGCTCGTGCGTCTTGCGGCAGACGAATCCATGCGCGACGATCTGGCACGCCGTGGCCTGGAGCGGATAAAACAATTCACCTGGGAATCGGCCGTCGAAAAGACCTGGGCGGTATACGATGAATTAAGATGAAACTCCTCGCGGCACTCCTGTTTTGTTATTCTCTGCGCGCCGCGGACTTGCTCATCGCCGCCGCATCGGACCTGGCGCCAATCGCGCCGAAACTGGAAAAAGCGTACAAGGAGAAAATCCGTTTCACCCTGGCCTCCAGCGGATCGCTCAAACAGCAAATCGAAAACGGCGCGCCGTTCGATGTTTTTCTCTCCGCCAGCGAAAAATACGTGCAGGACCTCGGTGGCCTGGTCACCGACCAGACGGTTTATGCGACCGGCCGCATTGCGCTGTGGTCTCCCAACGGTTCCGTGGCTTCGCTCGCCGACCTCAAGAAGATCTCCGTCATACACCTTGCAATCCCGAATCCACAACACGCGCCCTATGGAGTTGCCGCGAAGGAGGCGTTGGAATCTCAAGGCGTCTGGAAAGATGTCGAGCCGAAGATCGTCTATGGAGAAAACGTCCGGCAGGCATTGCAATTCGCCGAAAGCGGCAACGTCGATGCGGTGATTACTTCCTGGACTTTATTGATTGGAAAAGGAACGCTGCTGCCGGCCGGGTGGCATTCGCCGATCCGGCAAACGGGCGCCGTGGTGAAGGCGAGCGCTCAGGCGGACGCGGCGCGGCGTTTTCTAAAATTCCTGACCGGCGCGGAAGCGCAAAAGATCCTGAAAGACGGCGGATTATGGGTGAACTAAGACCGGTTTTTTGCCACTTCGCTCGCATGATCCTCCGCCGCTCTCTTCAATTCGAACAATTTTGAGCCGCTGACCATCAGCGCCACAAAACCGGCCACCAGCAGAGGAATGGTGACCGTTCCCCACAACACCAGAGAGAAGCGAGCCGCCTCGGCCGGCACCACGTTGAAAATCCGTTCCAGCGCTTCCTTCGTCAGGAACTGAAACAATCCTAGGTTTCCAGGCGCTTGAGGAACCACGCTGCCCAATCGGAGAATCACCATCAGCGCGAAGGCGGCGCCCAGCGTCGGATTGAAGTTTTCTGACAAAGTGAATGGGTAGCCTTGAAACGCCGCGTAAATCGGAATCACTTGCAGCAGCAAATACGGCAAGCTCTGCAAAAACGCAAAGTAGAGGTAACGCGAGTGGCCGATCAAATTCAGATCGTCAATCAAAACACGGACATGGCGCTGCCAGCCGTCGCCCGAAAGCAAGGCTCGCGTCTTCTGCCGCAGGAAGATGGCGAGTGCAAGCAGCGCGGCGCCGGACAAAACCACGATTCCCATGACGTAGCCGCTATCGACCAGCCAGCGCAGGTGATGGTGGACGCGCACGAGCCGGACGGTCAAAATCAGGCAGAGGCAAAGCCAGATGCCGTCGAAGATGCGCTCGATCAGCGCGCTGGAGACCACGACGGAAAAGGGCAGCAGGGTCCAGCGCGAAACCAGGTAACAGCGTAGAATTTCGCCGGCGCGAAACGGCAGCACTTCATTCGCGAAGAGGCCGATGTAAATGGCGCTTACGGCCTTGCGGAAACTCACCTGCTCCACCGGCCGCAGCACCTGGCGCCAACGCAGCGCCTGCCAGCAATAAACGGCGATATCGGCGACCACGGCGAGGCCCAGCCACCACCAGTCCATCGTGGCGAGATCGTCCTTCAGTTGGCCGAGTTTTGCGTCGTGGAGCGTCCAGACCAGACACCCGAGGGACGCGAGGTAGGTCAGGATCAGCAGAACGCGTGATCGTAAGTCACCCAATATCCAATCATAGTCCAGCAAAACAGTACAGCGTTCCGCGAGTACGGAAATAGATTCGTCCGCGGTCGATGGCGGGAGTCGAGAAGACTTCTTCGTCCAGGTCGTTGATCGCGAGAATCTCCCACTGCGCCCCGGCTTTGAGCACCGTCACTTTGCCCTCCTGATTAGCGACGTAGATTTTTCCGTCGCCGGCCACGGGCGACGACCAATACTGGCCCAGCGCGCCGGTGAGCCGGGCCTGCTTGAAGACCGCTCCCGTTTTTGGATCGAGCGAGGTGAAAATGCCGCCTTCTTTCATCAGGAACAGGACGTCGCGATAAAGCAGGGGCGAAGGGACGTTGGGAATCGATTTGCCAAAGCGCCACAGGACGCGGGTGTCGGTGACGTCGCCCTTGCCTCCGGCGCGGATGGCGACGATGTTGTTCTGGGAGGCCTTCCGAGCCCGGTAAAAATTCCATTCGCGCTCGTCGACCAGGCCGTCCCGGTCGAGATCGGTATCGTGAAAAGAACTTTCGTTTTTAAACGGCCCTTCGGCGCGCGAGATTCGTCCATCATGATTGGTGTCGTATTTTTCGAGCGCCTGCTGCCAGGTGAGGACGTAGGGAGGGTCGACATCGCCTCCGGTTTCCCAGCCTGATACGTAGATGACATCGCCCGCAATGACGGGAACGGATTTGAGCTGCCACGCCATCCCGCGAATCCACCACAGCCGCTCGCCCGTGGAAAGAGAGTAGGAGACCACTTGAAACGCGCCAGGCACGATCAGTTCCGCAGGACCGTCTTTCGGTTGATAGAGCGCAGGAGTGGCGTAGCCGCGCGTCGAATCCGGGCGCGACGTTTTCCAGCGGATTTTGCCGGTCACCTGATCGACCGCAAGCAAGTAGGAATCGGTGTCCTGATCGCAAATCAAAATCACCATTTTCCCGGCGAGAATGGGCGAGGAGCCATGGCCGTTCTGATTGTTGAATGGGCCCAGCGGGAGGTTCCATCGCTCGGTTCCATCGGCCGAATAGGAGATGAGGCCGAAGTCGCCGAAGAAGACATAGACGTTCTGGCCGTCGGTGACGGGCGATGGAGACGCGGGGCTGTTGGTGGGCTGAGACTCCTCTTTGCGAGGGCGAGGAGCTTCGCGAGTCCACAATATTTTGCCCGTCGCGCGATCGAGACAGAGCGTCAGAAGTTTTTCGTGGTCGGCCGCAGTCATGAAGATGCGCGTTTCGGTGAGGATGGGCGAAGAATGGCCGGGCGGAACTGCGGTTTTCCAGACGACGTTTTTATGGGGCGAGAATTCGGAGGGCAAAGGGCTGCCGTCGGCGACGCCCGCGCCGTTGGGTCCACGGAATTGCGGCCAATCGCCGGCTAGTACGAGGCACAGGAATGGAAGTGTGGCATAATTCGGCACGGGGACTGCTGACATTGTAGAACGGGGATAACAACGTTGTTCGACTACATCGTGATCGGCGCAGGCAGTGCGGGTTGCGTGCTGGCTTCGCGGCTCACCCAGCGGCCCGATACCAGTGTGCTGCTGATTGAGGCAGGGTCTCCGGATCGCAAGCGCGAGATCCACATTCCAGCGGCGTTTTCCAAGCTGTTTCGAACCGAGGTAGACTGGAACTTTTCCACCGATCCGCAGGCGCATTTGAACGGCCGGAGTCTGTACTGGCCTCGGGGGAAAACGCTGGGCGGATCGAGCTCCATCAACGCGATGATCTACGTGCGCGGCGCCCGCGCGGATTACGATGCCTGGCGCGACATGGGCAACGCGGGATGGGGCTTCGACGACGTTTTGCCGATGTTCAAAGCCGTGGAATCCGCTACGGGAGGGCCGCAGAGCGTCGTGGAGCCGCGGAGCGTGAATCCGCTGACCCATGCGTTTCTAGACGCCTGCGAAGCGGAGGGGATCCCGAAGAATTCCGATTTCAACGGCGCGACGCAGATGGGCGCGGGGCTTTACCAGGTCACGCAGAAACACGGCGCGCGCGCCAGCGCCGCGGACGCGTATCTGAAGCCGGCTTTGCGGCGCGGCAATCTGACGGTGTGGACGAATGTGCACGTGGCGCGGATCTTGATTGAGGGCGGTCGCGCGACGGGCGTCGAGTTTTTCCAAAAGCAGTCGCCCGAGAGGCAACAGGTTCGCGCGGCCAAGGAAGTGATTCTGTGCGCGGGAACCATCGGGTCACCCCAACTGCTGTTGCTGTCGGGAATCGGGCCGCGGAGGGAACTGGAGGCGCTGAAGATTCCTGTGGTGGCGGATCTGGAAGGCGTCGGCGGCAATTTGCAGGACCATCTCAACGTGGGGCAGTCCTATCATTCGACCCAGCCTGTTTCGCTGAGCAACGCGGAAAGCATTCCGAACCTTCTGAGGTACATTTTTCGCAAGACGGGTCCGTTGACCTCGAATATCGCGGAGGCAGGGGCCTTCGTGATGTCGCGCGCGGACTTGGCGGAATGCGACGTGCAACTGCACTTCGCGCCGGTCTTTTTCGTCGAGCACGGGTTCAAAAATCCGCCGGGGCATGGATTCAGCCTGGGAGCGCTGCTGCTGACACCGAAGAGCGCGGGACGAATTTACCTGCGCTCGGCCGATCCGAGGGAAGCTCCGGCGATGGACCCGGCGTATTTATCGAATGAAGAGGATCTCGCGCCTCTAGAAGAAGGGCTGAAGCTGGTTTGGAAATTATTGGAGTCGAAGCCGTTCGACGCGTACCGCGGCGAGCCGGTATTCGAGCGCGAAGACGCCGCGTCGTTTATTCAGGCGCATGCGGAGACGCTGTACCATCCGGTCGGAACGTGCAAAATGGGGCAGGATACATCGAGCGTAGTGGATGCGCGGTTGCAGGTGCACGGGGTTGAAGGGCTGAGGGTAGTGGACGCGTCGGTGATGCCGAAGATTGTGAGAGGAAATACGAATGCTCCAGTGTTTATGATCGCGGAGAAGGCAGCGAGGATGATCGTGGAGTAGAAGTATAATGAGGTGTAGTGGCTACCCTTACCGAGCAAGATGTTGCGCGAAATATGCGGGCCGTGGAGCACGCGATCGCACAACAGGAGCTTGAAGGATTGAAGGTGCCGGAGTCCACAGTCGAGGACTTGCGACGCGCCGCGCGAGGCGAGATCGACACGGACGAGGTTCGCCGCAACATTTATCGCAGGCTCCAAAACGCCGAGAAGACTCGATGACGATCCGTACCCTGACCCGGCATCCGGAGTCCTGAAGAATCGAATCGGGCCACAAACCTATGGGCGCTATTCTGGAGGCAGGAGACCACTGCGGTCAAATGGGCATCAGTAAGGCAAGTACGACGACAAGAGCTCGCCGAGCGACCAAGAAATTTCAGTACGACGTATGCCTCTCATTCGCTGGTGAGGATCGCCGCTACGTCGAGCGCGTTGCCAACGATCTGCGTGAGTTGGGGGTGCGCGTATTTTATGACCGCTACGAGCAGGCAGCGCTGTGGGGCAAGGATCTTTACGCACATTTGCACGACGTGTATAGTGCGGCGGCGCGCTATTGCGTTCTCTTTGTGTCGGCGAACTATGCGCGAAAAGTATGGACGAACCATGAGCGCGCCGCCGCACAAGAGCGCGCAATCCAAGAGAATCGCGAATACATATTGCCGGCCCGATTTGATAACACCCGTGTGCCTGGACTTCGCACTACCATCGGACACCTTGACCTCCGCGCTCTGAAGCCTGCGGATCTCGCGAAAATAATCGCCAAGAAGCTGGGAACGCGGCAACGTTCGGATTACCTGCCGCCGATGCCAGACATGCTGTTCCGGAGCTACGTCAGCGAGTACGGAGAGGCTGATCTCCAGGCGGTCCACGGCCAGGCGAGCCACCTCTTAGAGGCGCTGAGGCGAACGAACCCAGAGGAGCGAGAGGGGATTGTCCAGCTTTTTCTACATGGTTGCATTGCCGATTTGCCCAAGAACATTCACATCAATGCTGATCTACTTGCTCGACTGACCGGGTTCAGCGAGGGAAAGCTCGTGCGCCTATTTGCAGGACTCAGAAGTCTGGGGTTTTACTCACGCTCGTTCAAGAGGGGGAAGGATAGACGCCATATCGGCGAGGATAGGATTATCGAAGTAGAGTGGCACGACATGTACACCGACTCGGGCACCCTGGGGAACGCCACGGACGTCGCTTACCACATGATGAATCTGACGGACTTCGCGCATTGCGACAACTGCGCGCTCGCGACGCTACGCCGCCTTGATTTCTCGCATCTATCGTCTAGCACCCTAACAATGGAGGCATTCGACGCTAAAACCGGACGACGGATAGCAAACATAGGCCGTGAACTTCGGAAGCTGCATCCGATCCTGCTCGAAGTGCCCGCGAAACGGCGAGCGAAGCCTAGCCCGCGAAGATGACGTGATTCTTTCCCTAAGCTGAGTGGAGCGTTCGAAGGTGTTTCCTCCCAGTCACCGATGCTATTGGGCACACCAATGTCTTAGAGAAAGCTGGAGCTACGCGACCGCTTCCAGACTCTTCAACTTCGCCGCCAACGTCGTCCGCTTCAACCCGAGCATCTCGGCCGCCGCCGTCTTATTTCCGCCCGCCTTCCGAAGAGCTTCCTCTAAAATCTGCCGTTCGATGCGGCCGACGGTTTGTTCGAAGTCATTCGTCGCGATGGACTCGGTAGCCATCGCGCGCGGCGCCGTGGGCAACGGGAAGTCGGAAGGGTACAAAATCTCCCGTGTGCCACTGAGCGCTACCGCCATTTCCACCACATTTTCCAACTGGCGCACATTCCCCGGCCACGGACAATTTTTCAGACGCTCGATCGTCTCCGGAGAAAGCCGCCGCGTCGGGATACCTTCCTGGTCGCAGATTTTTTCCACGAAATGATGTGCCAGCAGCGGAATATCCTCCAGGCGCTCGCGCAATGGTGGCGCGGCGATGGGGACTACATTCAGGCGGTAATACAGATCCTCGCGGAATTTTCCTTCGCGGATTTTTTGCACCAGGTCGACGTTGGTCGCCGCAATCAGGCGCACGTCCACCCGGATGGTTTCCCCACTGCCGACGCGCTGGAATTCGCGCTCCTGCAAAAAGCGCAGCAGCTTGGTTTGCATGTCCAGCGGCAGGTCGCCGACCTCGTCGAGAAACAGAGTCCCTCGATGCGCCTGTTCGAAACGCCCGACGCGATGCTGGATGGCTCCGGTAAATGCGCCTTTAACATGGCCGAAGAGTTCAGCCTCGAGAAGATTTTCGGGAAGGGCGTTGCAGTTCACCGCGACAATGGACTGCTGCGCGCGAGGGCTGGCCAGATGGATCGCGCGGGCGACCATCTCCTTGCCGGTTCCGGTTTCGCCGGTGATGAGCACCGTCGAGCGGCGGCTGCCGACCAGGCGAATGATTTCGATGGTTCTCATGATCGCGCGGCTGGAGCCGACCAGGTGTTTGCGCCACGGTTCATTTGACGCGTCGGCGGCGCGCTGGCTGCGATGAAATTCGGCGGCGTCTTCAATGATGGCGCAGGCGTCGGAGCCCGCGGAGACGACGTCATGCGCGCCCAGGCGCATATAGCGCACCGCGTCGGCGATGGACGCGGCTTCGTCGCAGATGACGATGGGGATGTTGCGGTTGATCTGGACGAGTTCTTCGAGAAGTTCTTCTACGGTCGAGTCGTGAGCGCCGCCAAGGCAGGGGTCCTCGATCACGACCGCGTCCACGCATGAAGTTCTCAACTGCTCGATGCCGGCGGCGGCTGAATCGAGACTCACCCGCAGAATTTCTGTTGTCAAAATTCCCTCACGCATATCCATCGGCAGCGTGAGGCGCGGGCGGATCTAGGGAGGTCCCTAGGTTGGGTTTAGTGGAAGTACTTGCCGGCCAATTCGGGATCGACGGTCACGGCTCTGCTCCACACCTGTTTCGCTTCCTCTTCTTTGCCCGACGCTTTCAGAGCGTGGCCCAGGTTCAGCATCGCATCCGTGAAATCCGGCTTCTTATCGACGGCCTGTTGATAGCACTCCGCCGCTGCTTTATGCTCGCCGGCGGCTTGCAGAAGGAGGCCGAGGTTGTAGGAGAGCTCCAGCGAGCGCTCGCCTAATGTAGTCAGCTTCTGGTGCAGCTCCAGCGCTTTCTTGTGATCCTTGCGCTCGATGGCGATCGCGGTCAGGGCGCGCATCGCGTCGATATTTTGCGGCTGGAGCTGGAGGACGCGGCCGAACGTTTCCGAAGCGGCATCCAGATCCTCGAACTTCCAGCAGGCCAGACCGAGATTGAGCAGCGCCTCGACCCAGTCCTTTTTCTTTTTGAGGCAGGTTTCGAAGCTGTCCACGGCGCCGGCGTATTCGGCGCGCTGGAGCTGGAGAAAGCCCAGGCGAAACGCTGCGTCTTCCCAATCGGGTTTCAGCGCGACCAGTTTTTCGAAAAGCATCTCCGCGTCTTCGGCTTTTCCTTCGCGCTCGGCCAGCAGACCGAGGTTCCACAGGGCGCCGGGCAAATCGGGCTCCTGAGCCAGCACACGCGTATACGCGCTACGGGCTCCGGCGAGATCGCCGCGCTCCTGGAGAATCACGCCGAGATTCGCGGCGGGTTCGAGAGCCTCGGGACGCAGTCGGGCGGCTTGATGATAGGCGTTGCCGGCCTGTTCCAGGCGTCCGGTTTTCTGGTAAGCGACGCCCAGGTTGAACCATCCTTCGTAGGAATCGGCGGCCGCCTTCACCAGTTGCGAGCAATGCTGCACGGCGGAGCTGTAATCGTCCCGGGAGAGCGCGACTGAGGCGAGACCTTCCATTGCCTGCGGCGATTGGGGACGAACTTTCAGCAGGCGCTCGGCAAACTCCTTCACCTTGCTGTCTTCCTTGCGCGCGCCGGAGAGCGCGATGAGGTTGACCAGCAACTCGGCCGAGTTCGCGTTAGAGGGAAGCAGTTTGCGATAGAGGTCGCCCGCCTCGTCGAGCTTGCCGAGCTGGTGCAGCGCGACGGCTTTGCCGAACAGCGCGCGATCCTGATTGGGGCTCTCCTTCAAGCTGGCCTGAAAGCTTTCGAGAGCGTCCTCGGTTTTGCCGAGCTGCAATTGACAGAGACCGAGGCCGAGACGCGCCTGCCAGCGCTTGGGATCGATGGCGAGCGCCGCTTCGAACGACTGCGCCGCGCCGGCGAAGTCGCCTTGCCGTTCCCGCACCAGGCCCAGGTTGTAATGCGCCGTGCGATTCTTAGGATCAAGCTCGATAACCTTGGCGTAGGCGCGCGCGGCTTCGTCCCACTTCTGCTGCTCGAACCGGAGATGGCCGAGGCCGGTCTCGACCTCGACGGCATTTTCTCCCAGGCTCGAGGCGCGTTCCAGCTCCTTGACGGCGTCGTCCAGTTTGCCGTCGGAGGCGAGCTTCACCGCGGTCGCCAGCGCGCTGGCCTCGGCGGGGCGCTTCTTTTTGCTGGGATCGGCGGGCGTGGTATCGCCGCGCATCAGCCTCTCTATTAGATCGTCGTCGATGAAGAAAACTGTCTCGTTGTTGTCCGGCATTGCTATCTCCTATTTCCTGATGGGTCATTTCCTGATGACGAGGGGCACGACGCTCATGCCGCCCTTTAGCGTCGCGGCTTCGCCGCGCTCGCTGTACAATCCCACGCCGCCTGTTTTGACGCGATCGTCGGTCCAGTCGTCGACTTTCTCATCCTGCACGTAGGTGGTGAAATGATTCCCGACGGCGTCAAGTCGAATTTTAAACAGGGTGTCGCGGCGGAACTTCATCGGCAAAGGAAGCTGGGCGTGGACCTGCTCCTCGCCGTCGATGATGGCGAAACGCACCAAGGCGATGGTGGGTTCCAGGCCCGGCTTTACGATCTCCAGCTTGGTGACGTAATAATGTTTCGGATCCGCGGCGCGGAAGATCCAGCCGATAGCCTTGGTGTCAATCTGGCCCTGCATTTCGATACGGTAGTCGGTGAGGGTTTGAGACGACCGCAGTATAGAAATCTGGCGGGAGCGGCGGACGCCCTGCTCAGCGCCCCAGTCCGCGATCCAGCCCGCGTCGCCGGAGGGCAGCGCGGATCCCACGACCACCGTCCCCGGACGGTTCGATACGGTCGCCGCTCCGCCGCTCTTCGACGAGAAAGCGATCAGGCCGCCGAGTCCGGCCACCAGCACGACAACGATTCCAATCTTCACCAGCATAGGAATCTGCCCCAGGAAACCAGGGGACGACTGGAGATTCAATCGCGGCAATCCAAGATCGGTTGAGCCGGGATAAGGCGCGGCCAGAGGCGCGGGCAACGGCGTTTCGGTCTTCTGCGGCTTTGCTTCTTCCTTCAGTTTCACGTTCTCTTTAACTTCCGGCTTCTTGTCTTGTTTCGCGTCTACTTTGGCTGGCTGCTTCTGTGGGCCGGATGTTTCCGCTTTAGCGACTTGTTTGACAGGCTCCGGTACGGTGGTTTTTAGCACCGGTTTCTTAACTTCCGGAACGGGGCGAGCGGCGGCCGGAGCGGGAACGGGTTTCTTGGACTCGGCCTTGGCGTCGGCTTTGACGTCATTCTTCACATCGTTCTTGACGGGCGCCGGACCGAACGTCATAGTGGCGCGCAGCGGCAGAGAGCTGGAGCGCGGAACCTGCACATTCACCGCGTTCGATGCGGAGGAGAACACCTGCACGGCTTTTCCCTTGGCGGGCGCGCTGGCGTGCAGCGTCAACGGAAGCGGCCGGGTGATCGGCTCAGGCAAGGGCGCGGGCTGGTGGACCTGCTCCTTACTTTCAATCGCGGGCACGACCTCCTGCACTGATTCCGGCGCTGTTTCCTCAGTCGCCTCTGGAACGGCGGTCTCTGGAACGGCTGTTTCTATAACGGCTGTCTCTCTGACGGCTGTCTCTCTGACGGCTGTCTCTATAAGGACCGGCTCTGGCACTGCCGGGATTTCGAGTATGGCTTCGACCACCGGCTCAGCAACGACGACTTCAGCTTGAGGCGCGGGAACAACCTCGACCGCGGGCGGCTCCTCGGCCGTAAAAGCGTGGTTTTGCGATTCTGCCGGCTCCTCCTGATCGGAGAAACCAGTGGTGGGGAACGCCAGGCGGGCCAAATCTCCGAGCTCCGTTCCGGCCCCGGAAAATCGGAGGGGCGGTTCCTGCCAGAGGTTGGGCTGTCCTTGCGGCGGTTGAGGAAACATTAAAATATCCATGGCTTCGCTCGAAGTCTCCAATCCTGTTTCACCCGCCGGGCTCAGGTCGATTTCGACGATCGGCGTGGTGCGAACAAAGTCACGCACCTCCAGTCGACGCTCCCTTGTGCCGTTGGCGGTGTAGTTCGAGGCTCGGTTCGACGGCTGGAACGTCAACAGTCCAGCCGTTTCCAGTTGATAGGTTTTCCGTTGCGCATTCAGCGGCTCAAAGGAATGATCGGGAAGCGCGGCGGCGACTGCGTCTATAAATTCCATGCCGGGACGCGACATCGGGGCCACATCCGCCAGCACCGCAACCGGCATTTCGACAAAAAATCCCGCCGCTTCGGCCGGCGCGGCGACTTCCGCAAGCTTCTGCTGTTCGACGGGAGGAGTCACCACCGGCGGTTCGGAAATTACAGGAGCCGTCTTGACCGGGGCTGCCGCTGGAATCTCCCGAAAGGTAGGCCGGGCTCCGGGACTTTCGGAAATCTTCAGGGACGCGGGCTCCGGCAGACGCGCGGCCGGAGTGGGCGCCACGTGGGCGGTTGCCTGCCTGGCGGATTCGACTTTCGCTACTTCCGTCACAGGCCTGGCGGCTGGCGCCTCGTCTACCGGCTTTTCCGGCACAGGCTTTTCCGGCACCGGCTTTTCCGGTATCGGTTTTTCGGGCTTAGCGGGCGGTTTGGCCTGCAATAAGCGATTGAGCGCGAGCTGGTTATACTCTTCCTGATACCGCTGCCGGTGAACGTCGGAGCAAAACTCTCCGCCCCCGGTCCAGCGCTTCAGGAGAGCCAGCTCCTTTCCGCAATACAGACACCGCATGTTGCTTAGATCGTCCCTTCTGCCCTTATGCTAAAGGGCCCACTTACTTCTTTCCATGCGGTAAAGCACTTATAGGTCCGATTTGAGGTGGTAGCCTTAGCGTCTCTTACGAGAAAAACCTTAGACCCTATACCGGTTTCTACCCTCGGAAGTGGCCCTAATCCCAACTTGGAACGGTACTCAGGTCCAGCGGTGCAGCTAAGCGTCTAACCCTCACCTAATAAAAAAAATCGTGCGTTTCCCCCCTCTCGACCGTTAAAGTTATTTCCCTACAGCGTCGATGGTTCAATTGCTTGCGCATAAGCGATGCGCAGAGTTTCTTTCGCTCTCGCGGAGATCGGTTCCGCCGGGCGCGCCTATAAGTCCTATCGGGGAAAATTGAAGGGAGATGTAACATGGCAAAAGGTGACGCGCTAAAAGCCCACATCGAGGCTCTGCGCAGTGCAATTCCGGAATTGAAGGGCGTGTTGTTAGCGTCCAATGAAGGACTACCGATCGCTCACTCGTTTTCGAACGGGCAGGATCCGAATCGTGTGGCGGCTATGGCTGCCGCTGCGTCCAGTCTGGGGCGCCGTATCAGCGACAGCATGAGCGCCGGCACGTTGGGCGAGGTCTCCATCCAGTCGGATGAAGGCGCATTGTTCGTCTATTCGGCCGGCACGAAAGCGGTGCTCGCGGTGATCAGCCCGCAAGGCGGCAACGCCGGCTTGATTCACTTGGAAGCCCGCTCGATCGCCAAGGAAATCGGGGATTTATTCTGAGGACGTTAGTTCTTTAGCGTCCTTCAGCTTGCGAGCGGCCGCCCGGCCCGCGACCTGCGCTAGCTCCTCCTCTGGAGCTTCGCGCACTCGTTCCAGGCTGCCGAAGTGGCGCAGTAGTTTCATCACCGTTTTCTCCCCTATCCCAGGAATTCGATCCAGTTCACTTCGCATGCGGCTCTCATTGCGCCGCGTGCGATGGAACGTGACAGCGAATCGATGCGCCTCGTCGCGCACCTGTTGCACCAGGTGCAGCACCGGGGAGAACTTGTCTAAAACGATCGGCTCCTCTTCCTGCCCGTAAACGTAAATCCACTCTTCCCTCTTGGCAATCGACGCCAGCGGCTGATCCGTGATTCCAAGCTCTTCCAGCGCCGCGGCAGCCGAGTGCAATTGCCCCAATCCTCCATCGACCAGCACCAGGCCCGGCCTCTCCGCGCCTTCTTCCTTTAGCCGACCATACCGCCGGCCGATCACTTCATGCATCGAAGCGAAATCGTCGTTGCCCTCCACCGTTTTGATGATGAATTTGCGATAGTCCGCCTTTTTCATCCGCCCGTTTTCCCACACCACCATGCTGGCGACTTTATCCGTCCCCTGAATGTGCGAAATGTCGAAGCACTCAATCCTGTGCGGCGCGTTTTCCAAACCCAGCGCATCCTGCAAAGCCTCGGAAATCGCTTTCGACGTCGGCTTCAGTACACGAAAACGCTGTTCGAAACTGTGCCGCGCGTTCGATTCCACCAGCTCCAGCATGGCTTTCTTCTGCCCTCGCTGCGGCGTGTGAATCTCGACTTTCCGGCCGCGCTTTTCCGTCAAAAAGTCCTCTAACACCTCCCGCTCTTCGAACTCGACGGGCACGTGGATAACAGCCGGAACGTACGGATCGTCTAGATAAACCTGTTTCAGCAGCGCCGAGAAAAACTCCGCGGGATCGAACTCGCGGACATCTTCCCAGAAAAACTCGCGACGATCGACAATGTGCCCGTTGCGCAGATGGAACAGATTCACCGCGATCAGCGGCAGCTCCGCGTAGTACGCAAAAATGTCCGTGTCGCCGCCGTCGGTTGACGCCATTTTCTGCTTCTCGCCCAGCTCCTCCACCGTGCGCGCCAGCTCATGAACCGCAGCCGCTTCCTCGTATCGCTGATCCAGGCTCGCCGCCTCCACCCGTGCCCGCAGTTCCTGCGCCAGGTCCTTGTGCCGCCCTTCGAGAAACATCCGTACCGACCGCACCGCTTCGGCATAACGCTCGTCCGTAGTCAGCCCATCGACGCACGGACCCAGGCATCGATGGATGTGATATTCCAGGCACGGATGCGAGTGCTTTCGCGTCAGATCGATCCGGCAGGACGGAACCTTGAAGTGCCGATGAATGAAGTGCACCAGCCTGTGCGCCAGGTTCCCCGGGAAATAAGGGCCGAAGTAAGAAGACCCATCCTTGCGCAATCGACGTGTCACATAAACTCGCGGATATTTCTCGCCCGTCAGCTTGATGTACGGATACGTTTTGTCGTCGCGCAGCAGGATGTTGTAGCGAGGCTTCCACTGCTTGATCAGGTTGTTTTCAAGCGCCAGCGCTTCCTTCTCGTTATCGACCTGGATAAAATCGATGTTCCGCGCTTCGTGAATCAGCGTGCCGGTCTTCGACTCCGCCAGCCGGTCGACATTGAAGTAGCTGCGGACCCGGGCACGCAGATTCTTCGCCTTGCCGACATAAATCACGGTGCCGTGCGCGTCCTTGTAGAGATACACTCCAGGCAACAGAGGAAGCTCGGAGGCGCGTTCGCGAAGCTGGGTGAGGGGGTCTATAATTTAATTGTGTCACGCGTGTATATAGCCGCGATATTGGGTTCCGCGCTATTTGCGCAACAGCCTCCGACGGACCCACCTCAGCAGCAGAAGAAACTCGAGACCACCCGCCCCGCCAAGCCAGCCGAGCAGGAGCCTCCGGAAGAGGACGAGTCGCTGAAACCGGAGGAATTTTCTTTGAATCCTCTGGAAGCACAGAAGAACATCACCGCCGGCGATTACTACTTCAAAACCAAGAAAAACTACCACGCCGCCGCGCGCCGCTATTTGCGCGCCACCAAGTGGGATCCAGGTTCTCCCGAAGCCTTCCTGAAACTCGGCGAGTCGGAAGAAAAGTTGAACGACCACGCCGCCGCCCGCGAAGCGTACGAAAAATATCTGGAATTATCTCCGACAGCGAAAAACGCCGACGCGATAAGAAAAAAAATCGAAAAGTGGCCCGCGCCGAAGAAGTAGCCGTTACGTTTGACATAACACCCTTAACGTACTATCCTTGATCATGTGATCCGTTCGTTCCGTTATTCGGATACAGCGCGGCTTTTCGACGATCACCCTGTGCGCCGGTTTCAGGAGATCGAGCGGATCGCCCGTCGAAAATTGCTGTACCTTGACGCCGCCGGCCGGCTGGACGAGTTGCGGGTCCCGCCGGGCAATCGGTTGGAGCAGTTGAAACATGACCGGGCGGGGACGTATAGCATCCGGATCAACGACCGGTGGCGGATCTGCTTCGCGTGGCGGGACGGTGAGGCCTACGATGTGGAGATCGTCGATTATCACTAGGGGACGTCTATGGCCAAGAAAACAAAGTTGCTGGACCCAATCCACCCCGGCGAGATCCTTCGCGAGGATTTTCTTAAGCCCTTTGGCATCAGTATCAATCAACTGGCGCGCGATCTGGACGTGCCCTCCAACCGCATCAGCATGATCGTGAACGGCGAGCGCTCGATCACCGCCGATACCGCGCTGCGACTGGGGACCTGCTTTGGAATGTCGCCCGAAACATGGCTGAACCTTCAGACCGAGTACGACATTCGTCAGGCCAGGCGCCTGCACGGAGCGGAAATCGAGCGCCGGGTCCGCCGGCACGACGCAGCATAAGAGTTATCCTCTCTCTCACGTCGCTCTGGGCCGCCGATAGGAATAGCGTATGCGTCTTCTAAACGCCTTTCTCTTAACGACCTTCTCTGCCGCTGCCCAGCAATATACCGTGGCTCAAATGGCGCATCAGCCGCTGAACAACGACAGCGTCATCACGCTGGCCAAAGCCGGATTCGACGAGCAGTTCATTCTGCAACTGATCCGCAGTTCACGCACCAATTTCGACATCAGCGTGGAAGGCCTGGTGGCAATGAAGAAAGCCGGCGTCAGCGAGGATCTGATTCGCATGATGGCGATGCCCCAGGCAAGCCCGCCCGCCGCTCCGGCTGGAACCACACCGCCAGCGAAAACTCCTCCGAAGAAACACGGCCTGTTCAAACGCTCTACTTAACCGTCAACTCCACCTCGATCCGCACCGGTTCCACCGCCTGCCACGACGATACCGCGATCGACGCCGTATAGTGTCCCGGTTTCAGTCCCCCCGTATCGATGCTCACATGCACGATATCCTCCGCCATCGCCGATCCCTGTCGAGGTGTCGTGCCATGTTCGGGCGTCGCCGTCAGCCACAGGGCATTGGACAGCGTCAGGCGATACGCCAGCCGAGGCCAGGTTGCCCCGACCATCATCCGCTGCTCCGCCGGCGTCTCTCCCGCCTTGGCGACAAACGACAGATGCATCGGTGTGACCGTAATCACGGGCGCGCCCGTCACCACCAGCTTGAACTGCTTCCCAGTCCATCCGCAGCCGTCCGATGCGCGGACCGTGAAGGCGAATTCCCCAGTATGCAGCGGCGTACCCGAAAAATATCCCAATCGTGAAAGCAGGATGCCTGGCGGCAATGCGCCCGCCACCACCGCGTACCCGACGCCCCCATGCGGGCACGACCCGCTCACCCGAACCTCCAGCGGAGGCGCCTCATATCCCTTTTCGGCTACCGCCCAAGGCAAATCCCCTGTCAGGAACTCAATTTCCGTCGTAGTAATAAGGTACGCCGGGGGTACGAACAGGGCTAGCAGTACCGAAATTGCAGCAGGCATGAAGTGAGGCGTAATCTCGCCCGATATAACTATTGAGTGCGCCCAGCCCTCGTTTTTTCTCTGTTCGGAGGCTTCTAAATCCAGTGAGTTCCGTCATCGACCTGATTGTCACCCCGGAATCCGGTGCGTCCGCCGTCCCTCCGGTCCCCGAGTCGCTTGAAGACACGGGAATTCCGCCGTCCATCATCGAACATCTCATTCTGAAGTACTTATACTTCCGCGGCGAGCTGGTCGGCCGCGATATCGGCAGCCTCATCGGCTTTCCCTTCAGCCTCATTGACGAAACGCTGGAAATGTTCAAGCGCCAGCATTTCGTCGGCGTGAAGAAATCGCTCGGCATGGGCAATATGTCCGGCGTGTTTTTCCTCACCGAGCAGGGCCGCAACCTGGCCCGCGAATTCCTTGAAAACAATCAGTATGCCGGCCCCGCCCCTGTGCCTTTGTATCAATATACGGAGATCGTCCGGCGCCAGCGATTGAAGGAAAACTGGCTCAGCCCCGACCTTCTCCGCCTCGCGTTTCAACATCTTGTAGTGGAGGCCGATATCCTCGCCCAAATCGGTCCGGCGGTCAATTCCAACAAATCGTTTCTGATTTACGGACAGCCCGGCAACGGCAAAACGGCGCTGGCCGAATCCCTATTCCGCGTCGAAACCGAGCCCATCTACCTGCCCTACGCCATCGAATGCCAGGGCAATATCATCCAGCTCTACGATCCGATCTATCACCACAAAATCGACGACCAGACGTCGCTTCTGACCGCCCTTTCCGAAAACCTGCCCCACGACGGCCGCTGGTTCCGCTGCAGGCGCCCCTTCATCATTACCGGTGGCGAACTGACTATGGACATGCTGGACCTGAGCTTCAACAAGCACTCTAAAATCTACGACGCACCCTTCCAACTTAAAGCAAACAATGGCATTTATCTGATCGACGATTTTGGCCGACAGCGAGCGTCTCCGGCCGAAATCCTCAACCGCTGGATCGTGCCCATGGAAAAGCATGCCGATTATCTGAACTTCCAGGCCGGCGGCAAAATGACCGTGCCTTTTGAAGCCTTTCTCATCTTTTCCACTAACCTCCGGCCCGATCAGTTGGGCGACGAGGCGTTCCTGCGCCGCATCCAGTACAAAATGTTCCTGCGCAGTCCGAAAGCGCCCGAATTCATCCTGATTTTCGAGCGCTTCTGCAAGGACAAACAGATTTTGTGTCCTCCGGACCTGGCCGCCAGCTTTGTGCAGAAGCACTACATCCAAGGCGATAAACGCTTCCGCCGCTGCCACCCGCGCGACGTAATCTCGCACGCCATCGACATCCTGCATTTCGAAAGGCGGCCGATGGCGCTCACCTCCGATGTGCTGGACCGCGCATTCAATAGCTGCTTCGTGGAAAGTGTCGACGTAAACGACTAGCTTGAGGGCTATAATTACCGGGAGAAATTATTTTGAAAAAGCAATTCGCCTTCCTCATCGTTGCAGCCTCTTTGCCTGCACTTGCCAATATCACGTATACGTGCGATTCGAGCTCTTTCGCAACCTATGCTCCAGCGGGAGCATGTGCCGCCCTCAACGGGTCCGCCGTCTCGAATATCTACGGCAGCATTTTCAGCAACGCGAATGCCAGCATCTACATCGCGTTCGGCAGCACCGGCGTGGGGCAGAGCAGCGCGAATTTCACTCCCGTTTCCTATTTGGACTATTACAGCGCGCTGGCATCTCACACCGACGATCCCACGGCCCTCGCGAGCCTGGGCGGCAGCACCGATCCCTTGGGTTCGGGGAGCAACAACGAAATCGACATCAGTGCCGCGCTGGCCACCGCTCTCGGGCTGACCGGCGCGGCGAACAACAACGCGGATACGGCTGGCCTGCATCCCGACGGCACCAACTGCATCCTCGGCGTCGATACCAATTGTTATAACGGCGTCATTACGATTGCCAACGTCGCCAACGCTTTTTATTTCCCCGGCCTTACCAGCGACACCCCTCCTCAGATCGATTTTTACTACGTTGTGGAGCATGAAACCGACGAGATTCTGGGCACCGTCTCCTGCATCGGCGGGAACGATATCGATGCATGCAATCCCGCCAACGGGAATGTTTCTCAGGGCACGGACGCCGCACCCGCCGATCTCTTCCGTTATTCCGCCCCTGGAGTCCGCAGCTTTCTCGCCACTTCCAATTCCTGCTCCGGGTTATTTGCGTATTTTTCGATCGATAGCGGCAAAACCGATATCGCCGACTATAACGATTGCCCGTCCGGCGGAGACTATGGCGACTGGCAGACCATCTATCCTTATTTGGTTCAGGATGGCGAGGCGTCCGTGGATGCAACTTTAGATATCTCGACCGACGTCGGGGTCAATTCGAACCACTACCCGCGTCCAGAAGTAGCGGTCCTCGACGCTGTCGGCTTCAACCTGGCCACGCCAGAACCAGGCACGCTGGGCCTGACGGCCACGGCCTTGGCGCTTCTAATACTGGTACGCAGGGACCGTCGGCTAGTAGCTCTCTCCGCAAGGGAGTACCCCCCAGAGACACCTCTTGACTTTAGTCCCAGGAAAGGAGAAACTTCTTCCTAGACCTAATTCGGAGGCGGGCTCGCAAGGCTCGTATTAGTGATGACTTCTTTGTTAACTGCAGTTTCTCGCAGGATTCTTTCCTGCGCCCCAGCACCAGCCAGCCTGACTTTCAGCGCGGCTGAACGTAATCGGAGGGAAAAATGAAGTTTAGAATTTCGATAGCTGTTTGCGGGCTGCTGCTGGCAGTTTCGGCGAATGCCACTCAACTGTTCACGAATGGCGGCTTCGAGACCAACGGTGGATTCGGGAGCGCAACTTTCAGCAGTTGGCTCACTGGCGGGACCGCCGGCAGCGACGACGATTTTTATGCGGACAACGGGTTTACGACAACGATCAACGGTTTTTCCACTGTTGGACCGTTCGCCGGGAGCTGGTACGCCGTAACCGACGATAGCGGCCTGGTATCCCCGGAAGAGTCTTACATCGTCCAGAGCGTCACCATCCCCGTGGGCTTCGATATCAGTTTTTCGGGAGAGATGTTCGTAAACGATCAGTTTGGTAGCAGCGGTTCCGGAGCTGAAATCGCGATTTGGGCGGCTGGGGCTAATCCGCTCACCACTGCTCCCCTCTATGTGATTCAAGCGTTTGTGGACACCGGCGAAACGGGTGGGGCAGCAAATCCCTATGTACTTTATAGCCAGGATATTACGGCTCAAGTAACGGCGGGTACAACCTACGAGATCGGCGTTCTTGAGGAAGATGCCACCGGGCCGATCAACGTTGGCGTGGACAGTTTCTCTCTGGTGGCGACTCCCGAACCCGCCACGCTGCTTCCCACGGCTCTCCTTGGGGCCGGAATACTTCTGTATAGCCTGCGCCGCAAGGTCCGCGCTCAGGTCTAATTTCCCGGAGGAAACCAAAATGAACCTGCTGAAAACTTCAAGACTGCTGCTTTTGGGGGTGATGGCCGCGACGGTAGCCCAGGCAACTTACGGCCAGTCGCACGCAATCATGCCCGGCCCGGCTGATCCCGGGACCATGAGATCCCACGCCTGGATGTTGGATGCGCCCAATCCGGTAAACGCCCCTAACGCACTCAATTGCGTAGGCGGCTGTTACTACTTGCCGGCCCAGATTGCGTCGATTTACGCGATTGCCTCCATCACCAACGGGAATGGAGGGGCTGGCATGACCGTGGGTATCGTGGACGCCTACTACGACTCGCAGACTCTGGCGAACTGCAATGCTGCGGCATCATTGTGGAGTTTGCCGACCTGCACCGGCCTCCTGACCATTGTGAACCAGGCCGGCGGCTCCCCGACCAGCACCTCTAGTTGCAGCGGGGCCGCGGTTGGTTCGAATTCAGAATGGGCGCTGGAGACCAGTCTGGATGTCCAGATCGTACATGCGATCGCGCCAAGCGCGAATATACTCCTGGTCGCCACGTGCGACAACTCGGACGCGAACCTGGGCGCGGGAGACGTATATGCGGAGGCACACGCCAACGTGGTCACGAACAGCTTCGGAGGGAACGAGTTCTCTGGTGAATCTACGCTTGATACCACCTTTGGATTGACCAGTTCTACCGTGCCCGTCCTTTTTTCCTCGGGAGATACGGGGGCGGTGACTGAGTATCCGTGCGCCAGCGCACTTGCCCTTTGCGTAGGCGGCACCAGCCTCACTTCCAACACAAACGGCGCGGGAAATGCTTACCGCGCATACGAGCAGGCGTGGGGGAATAATTCGCGCTCGGGCAATGCCCCGCCTATTGGAGCGGGCGGAGGTATCAGCAGTTATATTGCGACGCCGACGTTTCAATCGGCTAATGGTGTGAATTTCGGCGCTCGCGCCGTACCGGACGTTTCCGCGTTGGCCGATGAATACACCGGGTTCGCTGTTTACCTGGGATCGTTTGCTAGTGAGGGGAATCCTGGTGGCTATGTCATCGGCGGCACCAGCCTGGCGTCGCCGCTGACGGCGGCCGTGTTGGCCACTATTGACGCCCACCTCTTGGCCAATTCGAAGCCCTTGCTCGGATCGAGCGCGACGGTCAACGCGGCACTTTATGCCCTTTATAACAGTTCCAGATATCATTACGATTTCTGGGATGTCACCCTCGGAGAAACCTGTAGCGCTACGTCTTGCACCGGCGGCAACGTCTTTCCTGCTGGGGCAGGCTGGGACAAAGCCACTGGCCTCGGCGTCATCCTGGGACCCGCCCTTTCGTTGGTGTTGCAGTAATTACTTCCGCAGCGATTCCACATGGCTCAGCAGCTTCCCGGCTTGCTGAGCCATTTTGCTGTCCTTCGACATCGCCTCGAACTCCGCCTTGGCCGGCGTCAGTAGCCCGAACTCTTCATACACCGCGCCTATCACCAGGTGCGAGCTGCCATGCTCCACGCGGGCTTGCTCCAGTTCCCTTTTCTGGTTCTCGCCCAGCACCCGGAACGTCCCGCGATGCTTCTGCCCGCCCGCTTCCACCTCCCAGGTGTAGACATGGTCGCGGACCAGCGCGCTCGGCGTCGTCCAGCGAGTTTCCGTCAACCCCGCGCGCCGTGAAATCAGCCCCCGCGCATCGGAGATCGAAACAGTGTACGAATCGCCGAAAGCCTTCCAGCGCAGCACCGGCTGCGTTTCTGAAACCACCTCGGCGTACGGATATTCCAGCACCGTATCGCCATGCGGCTCGAGGCCCTTTAGCGAGGCCGGACGTGCGCCCGCGTCGGAAATGGCTTCCTTCGCGCCGGCGCGCAGCGAATCGGGCAGCGCGTCAAGCTCAGTAGTGCTGAGAACCGCCTCCATGAGAGGACCGCTCTCGGCCGGAATCGTCGATTCAACCGCGGTACTCGTCGGTGCCAGAATCGCGCCCGTCTGCGTCGGCGCGGAATGCCTGGTCAAAGGCGTAATGATGAAAAACGTGATCAGCGCAGCCGCTCCCAGCGCGTACTGCGGGTACTTCATAAACCACCAGAACGATTTTTTCGCCTTCACCGGCTGCGTGGCCGCGTACTTTCCGGTTTGAATCGGCGCCGCCATCACCGGCGCGTATTCCTGATAGGCGATCAGTTGCCGCGCGCACGGCGGACACGCTCCGATGTGCGCCATCACCAGCTCCCTCGACGCCTGATCCAGCCGGTCCTCCACCCAATCGTCCATCTGCTCGTAACTCAAATGACGGAACCGGGCCTGGTCGACCCCCGAAATCATGGCTGCTCCCAAGCTGGATGCCGAAGAGGTCCGGTCGGCGAAGGCGGCCAGAGCCGTCCGGCATGGCTCGCACCCTCCCAGATGACTATCCACCGCGACCAGTTCGCCAAATTCGAGCGTGCGATCCCGATACCCTTTCAACTGTTGTTCGTTGAGATGTCCCGGCATGGCGCTACCTTCTTTCACCGTTTGAGGGCGCGACGCTGGCAGCCATATTAGTGAAATATTTAATAACCCCCTCCTCTTTTTTCCGGAATTCCCGAATCGATCAGCGTCTTGGCCAAGTGGGTTCGCGCTACCATCCTCAAATTAATCACTTTCTGAGCGCCATCGAGCTCCATAACCTTCGCAATGAGACCGTCTTCGAGCGGCAAAAAGTTCCAAATCACGGCAAATCGCAGCTTTGAATCCATCACCGCCTCCAGCGCCGGCCCACCCTTGCGCTGAACGTCCAATTCGCGCCACAAAACGGTGTACTGCTGCGGCGTAAACCCAATTAATACTTCCATTTCCGCCACCGTGGCGATCCCGTTGGCAGTGAACACGGCCACTTCGCCCCGATCCGCCTTTTCCGGGTCTTGTCCAGGAACATTCCGAGGCTTCCGCGCCGTGGCTCCCTTCATCACCGGAGGGTTCAACAGGAACGGCAGCACCCACCTCCGCGGCATGGTCTTCACCTCCGACCACAGTTTCGCCAGTTGTTCGCGAATGGCCAAGGCCGCGTCCGGCCGGGGAGAGGGCGCCGGCGGATCCCAGGCGCGCCCCTCGTCGTCCGTCATCATCTCTTCAAACGCCATCTCACGCGAGCCCTTCACACCAAACAGCACTCCGCAAATCGAGACGAGATCGTCCAGCCGCAAAGGCCCATGCAGATATTCGAAAATCCCGTTGAGCAGCGTGCTCCAGGCGGTGGAATCCAGCTCACTCACCACCTCGCGCTTGGGTAGCGCGCTGGCGCGGATGTTTCTTGGCTTTTCGAGCAGCGCGCTGATCCGGTTCCCCTGCGCGATGGGCTTTTCTTTCCACGATTCCGGCCCGCAAATCCACCCCAGCAGCTCCGGCGTCTCCCACAGCGCCCACTGCGGCTGTTTCCGAAAAAAGCGACTGAGTCGCCCTTTCAGATCCGCCCACCCGGGATTATAAACGCGCCAGTAATCGCGGCAACTGTTGCGAGCCACCGTCGCCGCGTAGCCCTTCGCGTCGGCGAACTCCACGCCGCTGCCGATGGCCTTGATCAACTTCACCGTGGCGTTCTGATAAACTTCCCACGCCGCCTGCATGTTCTCGCTCGACTGGTTGGAATCCATCCGCACGCGAAACTTTTTCTCGACGACCTCCCGCGCCCGCGTGTCCATTTCCGCGAACAGGAGTCCTTGCGCCTCGGTAAAGGTTTCGCCCATGCGACTGTATCATTATGAACGAACTTCGAATCCTTGAGCAGGAAATTGTCGCCTGCGAGCGTTGCTCCCGCCTGCGCGACCACTGCCGCGAAGTCGCCCAAATGAAACGCCGCGCTTATCGCGACCACGAATACTGGGGCAAACCCGTGCCCTCCTTCGGCGACCCGAAAGCGCGCGTACTGATCCTCGGCCTCGCTCCCGGAGCCCACGGGGCCAATCGCACCGGCCGCATGTTCACCGGCGACAAATCCGGCGAATTCCTCTTTCGGGCACTCTATGAAACCGGATTCGCGAACCAGCCCAACAGCACGTCGCGCGAAGACGGCCTCATTCTAACCGGAGCCTATATCAGCGCCTCCGCCCATTGCGCCCCTCCGGATAACAAACCGTCGCGCGAAGAGCTTCTAAACTGTCGCCCCTACCTGGAACGCGAATTAAAACTGTTGAAAAACCTGCGCGTGGTCGTGGCCTTAGGCCGAATTGCGTTCGACACTTATTTGTCTCTCGTCAACGAGCGCCGGAAATTCGCCCACAACCTCTTGCACGATCTAAATCCCGCCCTGATCAGTTCCTACCATCCCAGCCAACAAAATACCTCGACCGGAAAACTGACAGCGAAAATGCTCCGCGAAGTTTTCGAACAAGCGCGAGAGCTGTCCTCATCACAATGCTGACGCGCGCTACTTCTTCGCCGGCTCCCCAATCACTCCCTGTTCATTCAAAATCACGATATCCGCCCGCCGATTCCGCGCCCGCCCTTCCTCGGTTTCATTTGACGCCACCGGCGCCGTATCGGCGTACCCCGCAATCGACAGCCGCTCGCGCGGCACTCCGAACTTATTCGACAGCAATTCCAGAATCGCGATGCTCCGTCCCGCCGACAAGTCCCAGTTGCTGTGAAATCGCTCCGTATTAATCGGCGTCGAATCGGTGTGCCCTTCCAGACGCACCGGGTTGGGCATCTTCGCGATCGCCGCCGCGACTCTCTCGAGGCCGCCATAAGCTCCCGGCGAGATCACGTCTTCACCCGGCGCGAACAGTGCCGCCTGTTTGAAGCTAATCACCAGTCCGCGAGCCTCCATGCTGATCTGGATGCGCCCTGCCGCGATCTCCGTCTTCAACTCCTCCGACAGAATCTTCAGCGACGGCAGCAATTCCGCCAACTTCTGGTCTTTTTTTTCGTCCACCGGTTTGGTCGCGCCGCCGGGCCCGCGCGACATCGCATTGCCCTTGCCCTTGTCGCTGACCGTGCCCCCCAGAATGGCCGCGACCACTTGCGAAATTTTCTCTCCCTCCAGCGCCCTCTTCACCGAATCGGAAACCTGTTGTGCCTTCCCCTTGTCGGTTTGCGAGGTGGCGAACATCACCACGAAAAACGCGAACAGCAGCGTGATGAAATCGGCATAGGATACCAGCCACCGTTCGTGATTCTCATGCTCCGGTGGTTTTTTCTTGCGAGCCATAATCTTCAGGCCTCTGCCGGCGCCGCGGATCCCTTCGCCTGTTTTTCAACCGCCTTTTTTTCCTTCGGCAAAGGTCCCGCGTGCGCATACGCCTCCAGCTTGACCCGGATCAGCTTCGGATTCAGACCTTCCACGATTCCCGAGACTCCTTCCAGAATCAGCTCCTTGCGTTGCGTCTCGGCGTGGATGCGCGCCTTGATCTTGCTCGCCGCCGGAAGAAAGAACAGGTTCGCCATGCCCACGCCGTACACCGTCGCCACGAACGCCACCGCGATTCCATGACCCACCTCGTCGATGTTGGCCAGGTTCTTCATCACCTGGATCAGCCCCATCACCGCGCCGATAATTCCCACCGTGGGCGCGTATCCGCCCGCGCACTCGAACACTTTCGCTTCCGCCTCGGCGTGATGCTCTTCCAACCCGATTTCCAGCTCCAGCATCTTGCGGATCTCCTGCAAATCCGTTCCATCGACGGCCAGCGTCAGCGCTTTCTTTAAGAACGGGTCCTCAATCGCGAAAGCTTCCGCCTCCAGGGACACTAGGCCGTTTTTTCGCGCCTTGGTAGCGAAGCCGATCACTTCCTCGATCATGCCGTGCACTTCCACCTTGGCGTCGAAGAAGACGCCCTTCAGCCGCTTCAACCCGCCGACCAGCGTCTTCAACGGCACCGACACCATCACCGCTCCGGACGTTCCTCCCAGCACGATCAGCGCGGCGGTGAACTGCGCGACGTCCTTCAGCCTGCCGCCCTCGATCAGCAGCCCTCCCAGGATGCCTCCGAACGCCACCACCAGCCCGGCGATGGAAGCGATGTCCGGTTTCGCCGAGGCTTTCGCTTTCTTCTCCGGTTTTACGGAGGCGAGTTGAGTTGGTTCAGCCATGGATGCTATTGGGAGCTTTCCCGCGCCGGTCCGCTTCTCAGAATTTCCCGCCGGAACTCGATCACCTTGCCAATCACGTCGTCGGTCGATTCCAACACCACGAATTTCTGGCCGTTGGTCATGCTGATCACCGTGTCGGGCGTCGTTTCCACGTGCTCAATCAGGTCCGCATTCAGAACCAGCGGAATGTGATTGATGCGCGTCAGACGAATCATGCCTGGAGTTCTTATCGGACGCTTTGGCGGATGTCTGAAGCCGGGAAGTGGGAGCCCGGATCGGGCTATTTCAACATTTCGGCAATGGCGCGCAGTTCTTTACGAATATCTTTGAGCAGCGATTCGTCCACCGCCAAGGGAGCGGCGGAGAACAGCTCGGCTTGAACTTTTTTCGCCGGCTTCACGGTTTTCGCCCCGCGCGCCGGCTCGCTCTTGCCGCGCGTCTCCAGAAATTTCCGCGCGCCTTCAATCGTAAACCGCTTTTCGTAAAGCAGCCGCTTGATCTCCAGCGCCATCTCCACTTCCTTGCGCCGGTAGAGCCTGTGCCCGGTGCCGGATTTCTTCGGCCCCAGCGACGGAAACTCCGTCTCCCAAAAACGCAGCACGTAGGGCTTGATGCCCGCCAGGCGCGCCACTTCGCCGATGCGGAAGTACAGCTTGTCCGGGATCTCCTGCGGCGTCACGGGAGCGGAAGTTTGTCCGGCGGTGTTTTCAGGCACGCTCATTGCGAGTACCCTTATCATAATGTCCCCGCTGTCAGGAATCCATCCCGTCCGGGAAGCTTTACGGGCCGGGCGCCCTCTCGATCGTATTTTAATCGCCAAAGGGTCTACTGGACCGCGCGTTCAGGAGATCGTCGATCTGGCGCGGGAGCGCAAGGTTCCAGTGCGGTTTGAAGCGCGCGAAATGCTCGATAGGGCCGCCATGGGCGTGTCCCATCAAGGCGTCGTGGCCTTCGGCTCGGCGGAGCGCTTCTCCACGCTCGAAGAAGCCATCGCCAAAAAAGGACTCGTCGTCGTGCTCGACGGTGTGGAGGATCCGCACAATCTGGGCGCCATTGTCCGCACCGCGCACGCCGCCGGCGCATCGGCCGTGGTTATCCCCGAACGCCGCGCCGCCGGATTAACGGAGGTCGTCGCCCGCGCCGCCGCCGGAGCGCTCGCCTATGTCCCCGTGGTGCGCGTCACCAACGTGAACCGTTCGCTCGAAGCACTAAAGGAAGCCGGCTACTGGATCTACGGCCTCGACGAGAGCGGCGAGCACATCTACAACCAGGTGGAGTTCACCGCGCCCACCGCCATCGTGCTGGGCGGCGAAGGCAAAGGCTTGCATGAGCACGTTTCAAAACATTGCGATTACCTGGTGCGCATCCCCATGCAGCCCGGCGGAGTCGCGTCCTTGAACGTCAGCGTCGCGTCGGGCGTCATGTTATTCGAATGGCGCCGCAGAACCGTCCCATCCCCGTCTGTGGAACCCCGACAGTAATGGAGGGGATGACGCGACATATCCCGAATTCTCACAACTCCATCTCCCCAAGTCTCAATCACATTGCATTTTCAGCCGCCCGCGCCGAAAAAATCCTCGACTAAGTTATGGTCAAGGAGTTCATGTGCTCTTCCAGTGGAGAACGGAATCGACCAGTAGGCGCAACACCGGTCCCTGCGCTTACACGGGTCTGCGTGCATTGGATTGCTGCCAGTCAATGACTGGCCCCGCGCCGTTTGCGGGCTAAATGACGGCTAAAGGGCGCCCGATAAATTTTGTCCTTTGAAAATCTAACCCGCTTCTGCTTCTGCTACCATTTGCTTATGGTTAATCTTGCGCTTGTTTTTGGGCTTTACCATCGATGAATCCACGAGGTTTCGCACCCCGCCGGCCGAGGATCCGGGAAAATGTGAATGAGGCGATCCGCGCGCGGGAAGTGCGTGCGGTGTTTCCCGATGGCTCCGTTGAGGTCATGGCAACTCACCTCGCGGTGAAAAAAGCGCAGGAGATGGGCCTCGACCTGATCCTGATCGCGCCCACTGCCGAGCCTCCCGTCGCCAAGGCGATGGATTACGGGCAGTGGCAGTACGAGAACAAGAAGAAGCAGCACGAAGCCAAGCGCAAACAGCACATCATTCAGGTGAAGGAACTGAAGTTCCGTCCCAACACCGACGATCACGATTACGACTTCAAGAAAAATCACGCCATTCGATTCCTGAAAGAAGGGAATCGCGTAAAAGCCGTGGTGCAGTTCCGCGGCCGGGAAATCGCGCACACCGACCTGGGCCGCAAGCTGCTCATCCGCTTCTCGGAGGATCTGGCGCCTTACGGCACCGCCGAAGGAATGCCTCGCCTGGAAGGCCGCAACGCCCACGTGCTGCTGAGCCCCGTGAAAGCGGCTTCGCACGCCCCCGCGAAAGATAAAGAAGCGAAAGAAGCGAAGGATAAGGACAAACCTAAACCGCCCGCTCCTCCTGCTGCCGCGAATTGAACTGAGTTAAAATGGCGGGCTATGACCTGCCCGTCCTGCCAAAAGGAACCGCTGATCCGGAGTGGATATATCTGGAAGCCGCAAGCGATGACGCTCAAATGCGCTCATTGCGGCAAGAAGCTGAGAATGGCGCGGGAGACGATGAAACGGCCTTCGCGCTGATGCTAGGGCTGGGTGGCTGCCTCGCGCTGCTGGTCCTCCTTTCGCTTTACTTCGCGCTTTCGCGCCACCTGGTGCCAGAGCCCACCGCCGGATTGGCCTTCGCGGTGATCGCCTGTGTGCTCCTGTTTTCCGTCGTGGGAGCGTACTTCGTGCGGACGATCCTATGGACCAAGCCCTATGTGATCGACTCGAAGGGCTAACTTATCTCCAGCGTCCTTCGTGAAGATAGTACCGCCCGCCTCTGCCTTCCCACCTCGGCGCAACCCACACCGCGCGAGGACGCGGCGGATGCATCCAGGATCCGGCCACCCACACGTGCGCGTTGCCGCGCCAGCCCCAGTACCCGTTAACCCACACGAAACCCGGTCCCGGCGCGACGCCGATATATTCCGCGCGCAGCGGCGGCGGCGGAACGCTGGCATAATACACCGCGCCTCCGCACGCGACCAGGGAAAACGCCGTCAGCACCGGCGCCAACAACCATGTTCGTTTCATAACTGCCTCCTGGTATTAGAAACGGCGCGCCAGAGCGCGGAGTTGCCGTCTTCACCTCCCATTAATGTGTAGCGTTCTTCATCATGGTCCTCGAATCCCCGGGCTTACGCCACGGGGTTATAACCCCGCGCGTCAGTGCGGGGATGAGGATTTTGCTAGCGTAGAAACACGTTCCTTCCTCAAGCGAACTTGCGGCCCCTGCTACGGGCGACCTCAAGGGACTGGCGCGCGAATCTGCGGCGCTTATTCGAAAAAAGTCATTTTATTCTCGGCGACGAACTACGCGCCTTCGAACAGGAGTTCGCCTCCGCGATGGGCGGAAAGTTTTCCGTCGGCGTCGCGAATGGAACGGCTGCGATCGAACTGTGCCTGCGCGACGCCGGCGTCACCAGTGGCGAAGTCATTACCAGCGCGTTGACCGCTCCGTTTTCCGCCGTCGGCATCCGCGCCTCCGGAGCGACTCCGAAATTCGCCGACATCGATCCCGACACGTTGCAGATGGACGCCGCCGATGCAGCCTCGCGCATCACGTCGAAAACGCGCGCGCTGATGCCAGTGCATCTCTACGGCCAGCCCTGCGCTCTGAGCGATTTCGTGAGGCTCGGGCGAAAGCACAACATCCCGCTCATTCAGGATGCGGCGCAAGCGCACGGCGCCCTCTTCAACGGAAAACCTCTGGCCGCCTTTTCGCGCTACGTCGCGTACAGTTTCTATCCGACCAAGAACCTCGGATGCATGGGCGATGGCGGCGGAATTGTGACGGATAACGCCGCGACGCGCGATCGGTTCATCGCATTGCGCGACGGCGGACGCCATGGCGATCAGATCGCACATACCTTCGGCGTCAATTCCCGGCTCGATGAATTGCAGTGCTGTTTTCTGCGCGCGTTCCTGCCCCACTTAGACGAATGGAACGCTCATCGCGCCCGTATCGCTTCGATTTACGATGAAGAGCTGCGCGGCTGCGCGGGCCTGAAGCTGGTGGAGAGAACCGCAGGTTCCGTTCATCACTTGTACGTGATTCGCGCCGAGCGTCGCGACCAGCTTCGCGTGCATCTGGCCGCCAAAGGCATCGGTGCCGCGGTGCATTATCCGGTTCCTCTTCACCAGCATCCGGCGTTCGCGCAGAAAGGCTCTCTGCCGCACGCCGAGCGCACCGTGACCGAAATCCTGTCCCTGCCTCTGTGGCCTTACTTGAAGGAAAGCGCCGCGCGCCGCGTGGCCGGACAGATCCGCAAGTTCTACGGACGCTGACGGGCCTCGAGCTCCACGGGAAATTCAAAAATTTCGCCGGCCGCATTGGCCGTAAGCTTGCCGGCTCCCAGAGGCTTCCCGCCGTTCACGAAAAAGATCGCGCCGTCGGTCGATTGACCGGGCAGCAGCTTGCTCGCAACAAATGCGATGGCCGAAGCGGCGGCTGCCGCCCTCAGTTTTCCGCCGCCCATCTCCGCTTGCGCGTTCTGCCGTCGCTCCTCATACCCGTTGGTCGAATGAACTCGCGTGTTGCCGTTCAAAGCGGCTTCGTAGGCGGTAATCAGCTTGATGACGTCGCCGCGGCCTGCCCTTCCCATCAGCGATTCCACCACTGTCGCGGCCGGCAGCGCGGCGATCGTTCCTCCCTCCGCCTTCTCGAATTTGAAATCCTGCGGCTTGACTTGCCACGACACCGGCGACCCGTTGGAGATGGCCACCTGCAACACCGCGTATTCCTTGATGTGCATCGGCAAGTGAGCCCACATGATGGTCACGCCGCCGCGCGTCAGCGTCCGGTATTTCAATCCGCCGGATTCGAATTCGATGATCTGCGCGTGCAAAACGCCGGTGAACAGAACAGCCGCCAGCTGGAGTGAGAATCGCGACCGCATATAGACATGATAGGAGAAGGAGCCAGGAGCCGGGAGCCAGGAGCCAGAATAAGAGCCGACAGCCGGAATGAAACCGGTCTTATTCTGGCTCCTGGCTTCTGGCTCCTGGCTCCTTTTTTCACCACCGTGTGTCTTCGCGGATGGCGCTGGCCAGGCGCTTGCTGACCACCGCCTCGAAATTGTTCGACATCTTCAGCAGCCAGCGCTTGCTTGAGAGCGGCGAAATTCTGCGGATGTGATCCGTGTTGATGATGGTGCTGCGATGAATCCGGCGAAAACGTTTCGGTTCCAGTTTTTCTCCCAGCGATTTCAGGGAATGATCGCTCAAATAGCGCTGTGACGTAGTCACAATGTGCACCAGTTCGCCCTCGGCCTGAAACGCCACGATCTCCGAAGGATCCAGCAGGTACATATCGGAGCCGCGGCGGCCCACGATTTTTCGCAGCATCTCGCCGGTCGGGACGGGCTTCAGTTGCCGCCTCGCTTTTTCGATGGCTTTTTCCAGCCGCTCGCGGCGCACGGGCTTTAAGAGGTAATCGATTGCGCCGACTTCAAACGCGGCCAGCGCGTGATTTTCATGCGCGGTCACAAAGATAATCAGAGGCGAGCGCCCTCCGCTAAGCGACCGCACGACCGCCAGCCCATCGAGCTCCGGCATCTGTAAATCGAGCAGCACGACATCGGGGCGCAGGTCGAAGATGCGCGTGATCGCCTCCGGGCCGGTGGACGCTTCACCTGCCAATTCAAGGCCGGCTATGGATTCGACGTGCTCGCGCAAAATTTCGCGCGCAATGGGCTCGTCGTCGGCGATCAGGACTCTCAAACAGCCGCCTCCACAGGCCTGGATGCAGCGACGTTCACCGGAATCGAAAACGACACGCTGCTGCCGGAGGCATCGGAGTGGATGTGAATTTGCGACTCCGCGCCATAGCAAAGCTGCAAGCGCCGGGTAACGTTTTCGAGTCCGACGCCCGATTTTTCTCCGCCCTGCGGACGAAAGCCGGGACCGGTATCGCTGACGGTGACGTGCAGAGCGCCGTGATCCAGCCGTGCCCGCAGACGGACCAGCCCGCCTTCGACCTTGGGCGCGATGGCGTGCTTGACGGCGTTCTCAATAAGAGGCTCAATGGAAAGAATCGGAATCGGCACGCGCAATGCGTCGGGATCGACATCGATTTCCACGCGCAGTTTTTCTCCCAGGCGCAATTTTTCCACTTCGAGATAAGCCTTCACGATGTGCAACTCCTGCTCCAGCGGCAGGAAAGTCTTGCCTGTCTCTAAAAAGTAGCGCAGGATATCGGCGAGGTTCAAAACCGTATCGCGCGCGCCTTTGGCTTCACGCGGAATAATCCCGTAAAGAGTGTTGAGCGCGTTAAACAGGAAGTGCGGATGAATCTGCGATTGCAAGGCGCGCAGCTCCGCCTGCGAGACCAGGCGCCGCATTTCGGATTCGCGGAACTGCTCGATCTGTTCAACAATCAGCGATGCCGCGCGCCCCAGCGCGATGAGGTCTTCACTCAGATACCGGCGTCCACCGGAACGGCGGCCGAGCAATACGTGGCGGGCGTCGCCGGAAGCGAACCGCAAAGGCACGATGACTTCGACGCCCTGGTCCTCCAGCTCCGCGCGCCTGCGCGAAAGCTGACCGGCCAGTACCGGACGCCGCAAATCCAGATCGTACAGTTTCGCGTCGTCGACTACGGACGCATCCGCGCCCATGAACCGGCCCAGTTCGGCAGCGGCCGCCAGCAGATACTGAGCTTCGTCGCGGATCGGCAATTTCAGGTTGTGCAGCAAAGGCTCCTGATCGGGGCGCCGGAAGACCATCCTGGTGAGCAGCCTCTGCACCCAGCCTCGGAGCATCGCGAAAACAATCAGCAGCAGGCACGCTCCGGCCAGCAGCAGGGCCTGATGAAACGGCGTGGAGGTCTGAGCAAGCCATCCCAGGCGCCAGGCCTGTGCGACCCCGACTGTGAACAGCGCCGCGAGAAAAACATTAGCCAGGAAGCGCAGGAACGCATCGAGCAGCACGAAGCGATAATCCTGCATCAGCACCAGCAGCGCCAAAGGAATCGCCGCATGATGAAAGGCCAGTTCGCGCGACCAGACTTGCGCGGCATGTCCTCCGCCCAGGTGGACGAAGGACATTGCCAGAAGAAACAGAGACATGGTGCCGACTAATCGCGAGGTGGTGGCGCGGCGGGTGTGGTCGCGAGAGGCGAAAAATCCGGCCGCGGCGAAGCAGGTGAGCAGACCGAATCCAACCGTGATCATCTGTAAACCGAGCCGGTGATACCGCGCGCCTTCCCGGAACAATTCGGCGACGTGCAAAGCGATGGCGACCACGCTGAGGGCGTAGCCCAACCGCACCAGCGTCCGGTAGCGATTTTGAAGACAGAGGTCGAACAGCACGGCGGGCAGCAGGCTGAGCACCGAGAATCCGATGGCCACCGTGATATTGGTGAACCGGCTGCCGGGAGCATTCACGCCCAGCACCAGGAGCGAGGCGAGATTCCAGGCCAGGGCGAGCGCGGCGGCCAGCATCGATTTGGTCGAGCCTCGGAGACGGCGGGCGGCGCGGTCCTGGAGCAGCAAATAGAAAAAGATGCCGAAGATCAGGACTCCGGCGGAGTGTCCAAGCGTGTTGACCAGCAGGGACTCGTTCACGGTCCAATCATACGACGTCCAGGTTCCGCCCCGAGCGGTGTTTACACGCACCGCATGCGAGAATACAGGGTTGACGATTGTTCGCGTGAACTCGAAGGGCGCCGGCCGGGTTGCCGACGGGCATCCTTGGATTTTTTCTAGCGACGTTACGGATCGGGGCGACGCTCAGCCGGGCGAGGTGGTGAAAGTGGCCGACCCTCGCGGCAGGCCGATCGGCGTCGCTCACTATAGTTCGACCTCCCAGATTACCCTCCGTCTGCTCTCCTCCAAGCCAGAACCGATCGATCAGGAGTTTTTCCGCCGTCGTCTGACCGCCGCGATCCGGCATCGCGAGCGGGTGGTGAAGGATTCCAATGCGTGCCGTCTGGTTTTCTCCGAAGCCGACCTGTTGCCGGGGCTGATTGTGGACCGGTATAGCTCGTATCTGGTGATGCAGACGCTTAGCCAGGGGATGGACCGCGCGCGCGATCTGATTGTGCATTGCTTAAAGGAGTTGCTGGCGCCGAAGGGGATTCTGGCGCGTAATGACGCGGCGGTCCGCAAGCTGGAGGGTTTACCGCTGGAAGTGGTGGTTCTCTTCGGAGAAGTGCCGGAGCGGGTCGCGATCGAAATGAACGGGTTGCACCTCGAGGCCGACCTGTTAAAGGGTCAGAAGACCGGCGTGTATCTCGACCAGCGGGAAAATTACCTGGCGGCGGCCAATTTCGCGCAGGGCCGGGTGCTCGATTGCTTTACTTCAACGGGCGGATTCGCGCTCCATGCGGCTCGGCGTGCGGAATCGGTGGAGGCAGTCGATTCATCGGCGGGGGCACTCGCGATGGGCGAGGCGAACGCGCGGGCGAACAACATCCAGAACATTCAGTTCCGGCAGGCCGACGTGTTCGATTTTCTTTCGGGGCTGGATCGCAAGTACGGAATGGTCATTCTGGATCCTCCGGCTTTCGCGAAATCGCGCAAGATGCTGGACGACGCGGCAAAGGGTTATAAAGAGATCAATCTGCGGGCGCTAAAGATGTTGGGGCCCGGCGGGATTCTGGTGACCTGCTCCTGCTCCCATCATGTGAGCGAGGCGATGCTGTTCGACATTGTCGCGCAGGCCGCCCTGGATGCGGGGAAAACGCTCCGCGTTCTGGAGAGGCGGACGCAGGCGGCGGATCATCCGATTCTGCTGACGGTGCCGGAAACGCTGTACCTAAAGTCCCAGATTTTAGAGGTTCTGGGAGGCTAACGAGCTTGCCAGTTCAGCACCACCTGCGGTATGGTGTCTTAAGTCGTTAACGGCCTTAGTCTCATTATTTTTGGAGGATTTTCCGGAATGCTTTTGACCTCGTTGTCCGCCTTTTTCAGGCGCGCCTTCCCGGTTCTGTTGACTCTTTTAGCTGCGGCACCGCTTCGTGCCAGCGAGGCAGAATTAAAGCTGCCGGATCTGCATTCGGCGTCTTTTCTCAGCGGTTCGATCAGCGGACCGGCGCTGCTGATGATCGGCTTGGGCATCAGCGCACTGGGCTTCGTCTTCGGCATTGCCATGTACATGCACCTGCGCAACCTGCCGGTACACGCGTCGATGCTGGAGATTTCCGAACTGATCTACGAAACCTGCAAAACGTATCTGCTTCAGCAGGGTAAATTTTTGCTGATTCTCGAAGCCTTCATCGGTTCGATCATTGTTTTTTATTTTGGATTTCTGGCGCCCAATGGCACGACCTTCGGTCTGCCCAGGTTTGAAGTGGCCATCATTCTCGCCTTCAGCCTGGTCGGCATTGCAGGCAGCTACGGCGTGGCCTGGTTCGGCATCCGCGTGAACACGTTCGCCAATTCGCGCACCGCGTTTGCGAGCCTGCGAGGGAAACCGTTTCCCTGTTATGCGATTCCGTTGAAGGCCGGCATGAGCATTGGCATGCTGCTGATCAGCGTGGAGCTGTTCCTGATGCTGTGCATCCTGCTGTTTGTCCCCGGCGATTACGCGGGGCCCTGTTTCATCGGATTTGCGATCGGCGAATCGCTGGGCGCGGCGGCGCTGCGCGTGGCAGGAGGAATTTTCACCAAAATCGCCGATATCGGCGCGGACCTGATGAAGATCGTCTTCAAGATTAAAGAAGACGATGCGCGCAACCCGGGTGTGATTGCGGATTGTACGGGCGACAACGCGGGCGATTCGGTGGGACCTTCGGCCGACGGCTTTGAAACCTATGGCGTGACGGGCGTCGCGCTGATCACCTTCATCTTATTGGCCGTGAACAGCGACCTGGTGAAGGTGGAGCTGCTGGTCTGGATCTTCGTGATGCGCGTGATGATGATCATCACCAGCGGCGCCTCCTATTTCCTGAATGAAGCCGTCGCCAAGGCGCGCTATCAGAACGTTGACAAGCTGAATTATGAAACGCCTTTGACAACGCTGGTGTGGCTGACGTCCTTCCTGTCGATTGGCGCGACGTACCTGGTTTCGTATTTCATGATTCCGGATATCGGCGGCGATCCGACGATGTGGTGGAAGCTTTCGACGGTGATCACGTGCGGCACGCTGGCCGGCGCGGTGATTCCGGAGCTGGTGAAAGTGTTCACGTCGGTGGATTCGGCGCACGTGAAGGAAGTAGTGTCGTCGTCGAAAGAGGGCGGCGCGTCGTTGAACATTTTGTCGGGGCTGGTGGCCGGCAATTTCAGCGCGTACTGGCTGGGGATGGCGGTGCTGGCGCTGATGACGGCGGCCTATTCCGTAAGCACTTACGGCATGGACGGATTGATGAAGGCTCCGGCGGTGTTCGCGTTTGGCCTGGTGGCGTTCGGATTTTTGGGCATGGGCCCGGTGACCATCGCGGTGGATAGCTACGGGCCGGTGACGGACAACGCGCAATCCGTTTACGAATTGTCGGTGATCGAGACGATTCCCAACATCCGAAAAGAACTGAAGAAGGATTTCGATTTCGATGTGAATTTCGACCTGGCCAAACATCATCTGGAAGAGAACGACGGCGCGGGCAACACATTCAAGGCGACGGCGAAACCGGTGCTGATCGGCACGGCGGTGGTCGGGGCAACGACCATGATTTTTTCGATCATCGTGAAACTGACCGACGGATTGAAGCCGGAATTGATTCAGAATTTATCGCTGATGCATCCGCCGTTCCTGCTGGGACTGATTGCCGGCGGCGCGATGATTTACTGGTTCACCGGGGCGTCGATACAAGCCGTGACTACGGGCGCCTATCGCGCGGTGGAGTTCATTAAGGCCAATATCAAGCTGGAAGGCGTGACCAAAGCGTCGGTGGAGGATTCGAAGAAAGTCGTCGAAATCTGCACGCAGTACGCGCAGAAGGGCATGTTCAACATTTTTTTGACGGTGTTCTTCGCGACGTTGGGATTTGCGTTTATCGAGCCGTACTTCTTCATCGGGTACCTGATTTCGATCGCTCTGTTCGGGCTGTACCAGGCGATTTTCATGGCCAACGCGGGCGGCGCGTGGGACAACGCGAAGAAGATTGTCGAAGTGACGTTGAAGGCCAAGGGCACGCCGCTGCACGACGCGACGGTCGTCGGCGACACTGTGGGCGATCCGTTCAAGGATACGTCGTCGGTGGCGCTGAATCCGATCATCAAATTCACGACACTGTTCGGATTGCTGGCGGTGGAGCTGGGCGTTTCGATGACCGAGAAGCAGGGCGCTAGTTTCAGCACGGGGATGGCGGTGGCGTTTCTGCTGGTTTCGATGATCTTCGTGTGGCGGTCGTTCTACGGGATGCGGATCGTGGGGTCGACGAAATAAACTATTCGATCCCCGGACTCACGTCCGGGGTTATAACCCCATGCGTGAGCGTGGGGATTCAGAATAGCTCGATCACGACGGGCGCGGATTCTTCGTTGCGGCAGCGGACGCTTAACTGATATTCGCCGCGGTCCAGGCCGGCCGGGACCATGGCGTTGACTTGCCTCCCGCTCGCGTCATCCGCGGAAGCCGCGAAGCAACACGGCAGATCGGTGCCGTTGAGACGGAACGACACTTCGGTACGCTTGAGCCCTTCTGGCAATCCGGCGACCCAGGCGGAGAGGCAACTGCCGAGGCCGGAGCGCACCTGATTCCTCTCCCACGTCCGGCCGTCGCAGACGATGGAGATTTCGAAGTCGCGCGTCGTCGGCGCGCAGACTTGCGCTTCGCGCGGCAAATCGACGGCGATGCGCGCGCGGTTGGACCACACGCTCGCGCGAACTGACACCGAGACGTCGTACCAGCCGGGCGCGAGGCCTAACGGCAATTTGCAGTTCGCTTGCCAGCCTGTGCCGACATTCGCGACGGCTGCGGGGCGGGCGCCGTACGGACCCACCTGCATGTGGAAGTCATCGCAGGTAAGATCCGCCTCGTCCCGATGAATCCAGACCGTTACGTAATCGTCGCGATGGGCGCTGAAGGTGTGATTTAGCAGTTCGCTATTTTCGACGACGATCAGCTCCGGCGCGGCGCCCGTGCGCGCGACCTCTGCCCACTTCCGATGGCAGATCACGTGGGCCCGGAAATCGCTCACGCTCTTGAAATCGACGCGCGCGAAGCCGGCGGTGCGGCACATGGCCATCAGGCACGAAATGTTTGGGCCGACCCAATTGTCGAACTGGCCGCCGAGCTGGGTCCCCTCGTAAAAGTCCATCGCCGGAATCGTACCCTCGGGCTGATCGTCGGTGACCAGGGATTCGATGCACGCCAGATCGATCGAAAGCTCGCAGACGCGTTCGAGAGCGAGCATGGGGTGTTTCAGATGATAGAGGACGCCGAAGAACAGGACGATGTCGAAATATCCGATATCGCGCGGCGTCAGGAAGGAAATGTCGGCGACGACGTGTTCGACCTTGGATCCCAGCATCGCTTTCACTTCCTGGAAGCGCGTCTTCTTGCTCGCATCGACGGCGACGACCGATGCGCCGCGGCGCTCCATTTCGAAGCTGAACCAGCCGTCCCAGGCGCCGATATCGAGCACCCGTTTGCCGCGCAGGTCTTGAGGAATCGGAAATTGCGCGAGCCGCCAGCGCTGCTTTTCGATGCTCTGGATGCCGGGGATCACGGTCCCGTCGGCGAGCTCAATGCTGTGATAGTAGCCGAGTTCGGCGAGCTTGCCGCTGAGGCGCTGGAGATCGGCGGTGTATTCCAAGTTGTAAGCTTTTTGCATGCCGCGAAATTTAATTATACTGAGCGCAGGTTCATGAACCGCTTTTTTGCAATCACGTTTCTCGCTATGACTGTTCTTGCCGCTATCCCGGACCTTGCCGAGCTGAATCGCATGATCGCGCGCTTCGCGCCCGTGGAGATTCGCGCCGACGCTTCGCAGCTTGCGCCGGGCGATCAAAAGGCGCTTCAGAAATTGATCGATGCCGCGCGCGTGATCGACGAACTGTTCATCACGCAGTTATGGAGCGGCAACGCCGCGCTGCGCAAGAACCTGGAACAGGACACGACGCCTCTGGGGCAGGCTCGGCTGCATTATTTCATGTTGAACAAAGGGCCGTGGTCGGATCTGGACGATCACGCTGCGTTTCTGCCGGACGTGCCCGCAAAGAAACTTCCAGGCGCGAACTTTTATCCTGAGGATCTGACGCGGGACGAGTTTGAAACGTGGGTCGCCAAGCTGCCGAAGGAACGGCAGGAGGATGCGCGAGGATTTTTCACCGTGATCCGCCGCACGCCGGAGAAGAAATTGTACACGGTCCCGTACAATTCGGCGTACGAGACGGAGTTGGAGAAGGCCGCGAAGTTGCTGGAGGACGCGGCGGCGCTGACGCCCAACGCGTCGTTGAGGGAATTTCTCAAGCTTCGCGCCGAGGCGTTCTTGTCGAACAATTATTACGCCAGCGACGTCGCCTGGATGAAGCTGGATGCGCCCATCGACATCACCATTGGGCCTTACGAAACCTATAACGATGAACTGTTCGGCTACAAAGCGGGGTTCGAAGCGTACGTGACGTTGCGCGACGATCGTGAAACGGCGAAGTTGAAGGCGTTTGCCGACCATATTCAGGAGATCGAAGACCATCTGCCCATCGATGCAAAGTATCGCAATCCGAAGCTGGGCGGCCTCGCGCCGATTCGCGTGGTGAATGAAGTTTTGGCCACCGGCGATGGTGCGCATGGCGTTCGCACGGCAGCGTACAATCTGCCGAACGACGAACGCATTGTAAGGGCGATGGGTTCCAAGCGTGTGATGTTGAAAAACGTGCAGGAGGCCAAGTTTTCGAAGATCCTGGAGCCGATCGCACGGCGGGTGCTGCCGACGGACCAGCAAAAAGACCTCGATTTCGACGCGTTTTTCTCGCATATTCTGGCGCATGAGATGACGCACGGCATCGGGCCGCAGAATGGAGTCCGGCAGGCGCTGAAGCAGCTGCATTCGGCGATTGAAGAGGCGAAGGCGGATGCCACTGGGTTGTTCATGCTCCAGTATTTGTACGATCGCAAGCTGATGCCGGAGGCGGAGCATAAGCTATACACCACGTACCTGGCGTCGTCGTTCCGCACGCTGCGATTCGGCGTGCATGAGGCGCACGGGCAGGGCATGGCGATGCAGTTCAACTACCTGACGGACAAGGGCGCGTTCGTCCAGCACGCCGACGGAACGTTCGCGGTGGATTTTCAGAACATCAAGCCCGCGGTGCGCGATCTGGTTCACGATCTGCTCGACATCGAGGCGACGGGCGATTACGCGCGGGCGAAAAAGATGCTGGACGAGCTGGGCATCCTGCGTCCGCCGATGCAGCACGCGCTGGAAAGATTGAAGGATATCCCGACCGACATCGAACCTGTGCGGTAGCTGGTATCATCGAAACCGTTGCAGGCACCGACTGACCAGCAAGGCCCCGATTTCAGCGTCCAGTGCGACGACGCCGTGTGCTTCACCGCCGGCCTGCACGGAGTATCGTCCGGCGCGGGGACCATTCACGCTTATCTTGCCTCGGACCGGACGCCTCCGAAAATCACGGCGGGAATTTCGGTTGGCGCGCTGACCGCCGCGGTGATGGAGCGCTGTTACGTGGAGCTGCGCGAATCGCGCACCGAGGGCGCGCGCTGGACCTGGTTCCGGCGCTATCTCTCCTTCCTGCTGGACCGGCCGTACGACGTCGCGTGGCATGCGATTCCGAATCCGTCGGATTTCGTCGCCGATCTGCCGCCGGTGGCGGAGACGGGCCTTCCCACGAGCCCCGACGGCTCGCCCGATCCGGAATGGGAAAAGCGGGAGGCGAGGGCGCGGCGCAAGCTGCACATCATCGCGCGCTTTGGACGCTGGTGCTCGCATCTGCCGGTGACGCTGAGTTCAGCCGGTTGGATTATGGTGCGCTACGCGCGGCATGAGGAGCAGAATCCAATCGTTCAAGTGGCGCAATGGTGGAACGCGCTGGCATTGTGGACGCGCGTGCTGTGGTTCGAATGGCTGGTGCTGGTGCAGATCATCGTGCGGCCGCAATTTTTTCCCGAATGGCAGTTTCGCGCGGGCGGAAAAATGCTTTCTCACTTTCCGCTGCGTCCTCTGTTCGGGTGGAAGCTGTGGCTGGCGACGCTGTTTCTCGGCTCGGCAACCATCGGCCTGTGGATCGTGAATTTGTGGGTTGTGGTGGAAGAAATATTTCAGGAGAAGACGACGCACGTTCTGCATTTGGGGCTGCTGCTGGGGTTCACCTGCGCGCCGCTGGTGCCGATTTTCCTGCGAAGGTGGATGGGACCGGCGAACAATTGGGGTTTCAAGAAAATCCTGACGCACCTGGGCATCCGCACCTCGCTGATCGACGATTTTTTTCTGCGCCTGAAATTGTTCCGGCTGTTTGAAGATCACGGCTTGACGCCCACGTTGAAAGATCTGACGTTTCCCGTGCTGATGGTCGCGGCGCCGCTACAGATTCTGGATTCGTCCCCCAGCCAGCTTTGGCCGGGCACGAAAAGCCGCGTCTCGATTGTCGAAGCGCTGCGCACCAGCCTGGCGATTCCGCGATTATTCGCGCCGACGGTGGTGACCGGAGACGGGCTCGAGCCGTGGATGGAGGGGCCGCAGCGCCCCGTGCGGCTGGACCTGGTGGACGGGTCGGTGGTGCGTCACAATCCTCTGCCGGCGTTGATTCGATTTCTTTCCGAGCCGCAGAACTCCGAAGTCGCGGAGATTTTGTCGCGCCCCACCAGCCGCGTGCACCTGGTTTACGACATCCCGATTCAGCCGAAGCCTTTGCCTGCAGCCGGCGCCGGGACGAACGAGGAACCACGGCTGCCCAATATCGTCGAGACGGGCTTTGCCAGCAAACGGCTGGAGCAGCGGCGGGACAGCCGCCTGGAAGTGGTTCGCACCAACTTCGTCAGCGAAATCGAGCGGGTGCTGCGGACCGCCACGAAGAGCGGCGTGAGTTCGCCCGATGTGGACACCATCACCGTAGACGAAATCGCGCCGGAGCACGAACTGACGCTCGAAAATACCTTGCAGCCGACGGAGACGGAGATCCTGACGCACATCGCGGAAGGATGCCGGCAAACACTCTCCGTCCTGTATTGCCACGAGATCGCCGAGTTCGGAAACAGCAAGCCGGTCGATTGCGGCGCGCTGCTGCACCACATCGCTCCGAAGAGAGACTGGCGCGTCTCGGATCGCTACGGCATGCCGGGACTGAGCGAAGTGTGCCGCCATTGTTCGCGAACGCTGGCGACGTCGCCGAAGCCGGTGGACACGCTGCTGCCGGCGAACTTCCATGCGGGGCGCGGGGATCTGGCGAAACGGTTCCCGGAGCTGGCGGGCGACCGGCCGCGGATTGTATTTGTCGCGAGCGGAGGCGTATTCCGCGGGTCGTTTCATGTGGGAATGATCGGCGCGATGCACGCCACCGGATTGAAGCCGGACATGATCGTCGGCGCGTCGGTGGGGACGCTGCTGGGCGCGGCCCTGGGGTCCATGTATTCGTCGAGCGGCCAGCAGGCGGGCGTGAAGCTGCGGCGCTTGACGAACCTGTTTCTCGAAGTGGACCGGCGCGTCGCGCTGACCAAAACGCTGAAGTCCGCGGTGAAAGACGTCGGCATCCGCAGCCGCGGCGCAAGCATGAATCTTTCGCCGAACACGCTGCGAAAGATGGTGCGCGCGGGCAGCCGGCAGGATCCGGGAAGCGCGATTACCGGAGCGCCGCCGGCGCTGATCGACGCGATTTCCGATCTGTTCCTGATTCCCTACCGCGCCACCGCGCGCATCGCCGCGGAATTTGTCGCCGGGCATGTGACGCGCGCCACGCACACTTTTTGGACCCAGATCAGGACCGAGACCATCGACCGGCTGGGGATTTATGACGCGCTGATCGGCTCCTCTCTGCTGGAGCGCGAGACGAGACAGGTGCTGGGCGACGTTCCACAGGACGTGCAGCCGTTTCTGGAACAGAGCCGCATCGCGTTCTTCGCAACCGCGGTGAACCTGGTGACGGAGTGGATCACGATTCTGGGCGCGCAGCTCACTGCCGATCGTTACGACTTGATCGAGGCGTTGCTGGCATCGAGCGCATTTCCGATGGCCTTCGCGCCGCGACGCGCCAGCGCGCTTTATCCGGGCGTCGGGCGCCGCGATGTGTTTTACGGCGATGGAGGCATGTTCGATAATCTGCCCTTCATGCCGGCATTCGAGGTGCTGCGCGAAGTGCAGATGGACCGGCTGCAATCGACGCTGGGGCAGGGCCGGTGGCGGGACGAGCTGGTTCGACGGCATCGCGAGCCGGATCTGTTTCTGGTGGGTGCGCTGAATATCCGGCAAACGGAAGACGAGCCGGATGCCTACGATTCGCTGCGTAAAATCGCGGCCCGCGCGACGTCGCTTGAAGACAACGAAAAGATCTACGGGATGGAACGGGTGTCGCGCCAGATCGACCGGCAGTTAGGGCAACTGCGCGAGGAAGCAGGGCCGGGCGACGCGGAGCTGCCCGGAGCGCAGGAACAGTTTCTCAACGGTATTGTGAACGCCGCGGTGATGCCGGTTTATCCCGCCGACGCGGACCATCTGAACGGCACCTACGAATTTTGCGCGGCGATGGGGATGGATCGCGGCCGGATCCGGCGCTCCATCGCCGACGGATGTTTTCAAACCATGCTCGGCATCGCGCGGGCGCAGGAGGAAGTGCCGCACTCCATGACCAGCCGCAGCGTCACTGCGCTGACCGCGATGGGGCGCGTGCCGGGAATCGTGATCGAACATAATCCGTCGGCGAAACATTATGGCCGCTGCCCGTTTTTTCGATTGCGGACGGAGGCGGAAGACACCAGGTCGATCCCGTGTCCGTTCGAGGGGATGCATGGAATTTACCGGACGTGCCGGGAGGATTTGGTGCACCTTCAGGCACTGAAATGATCGCTGGGCCGCGCTATGTGGCGTACGCACCCGTGCGTGCCGCGTCGAGACTCGTCTCGATGCCCGTCCCCGGGGTCAAGAAAACGCTGGCCGGGCATCGACACGAGTGTCGACGCGGCACGCCGGGGGCATGCGCCACGACGCGCTACGCAAGGTCCTCGCCGCGGAGGTCGTCGAGAAGATCGGGGCCGGCGTTTCTTGGATAACCGAAATCCCAGAACGGCTCGCCAGGAGCGCTTTCCCACACTCGCTTATCGCACGCAGTGAGGAGTTTTTTTAAGCGCTCATCGAGGGACAGCACGGTTTCATCCTCCGCGCCGGCCTGCGCGAGAATCGCCCGCGCGTCCAGGTCGTTGCGATAATCTTCCAGGCCCAGCGAGTAGCCTCGTTCCACTTGCTCCACGAATTCGCGCCACTTGCGCACCAGTCCCGCGCGGCCTTCTTTGACGACGTGCTCCGGGTAGCCGTTTTCGCGCAGATATTCCTCGACCGTCATGGGCGGCTTGCCTGGCGACGGAAATAACGTTCCCCATCGTTGGGTTTGAAAAATGTGCGTATCGTGCGATCTCGATTGTAGGCCCCGAACGCGCCGGAGCGTTTGTCGAAGCGCGTGATCACGCCGTCCGGTTTCGCGATTTCAAGAATCGGGCCGCCGGCCGGAGCGTCGCGCAGCTCCTGGGCGAGTTGCAGATATTGTTCCGGCGTCACATTGCCGAATTCGCGCCCGTGTTTGGCGAAATGCTCCTCAAACTGCTTGCGCGAACGGAAACCCGGTCCGCCTGCGAGCAGCAGAATAGCCGCCAGCAATAGCCCGACCGCAATTCGTGCTTGTCTCATAGAGTGACTTCGCTTCCTCCGTCAAGAATCGATTTGCGCGCCGCCTCGATGACTCGTTCATTATGACGGCTATTGGCGGGGGTCGCGATGATGCCTTCGTCGTCAAAACCCCGGCTGCACGCGTCGACGATGCGCTCGATGGAGCGATAGCCGTAACCGACGGGACCTGACGGCACGTATTGAAAATAATCCGAACTCGGTTCGCTGTACGGACCGCCGAAGTAGGAGTACTCCATGCCTCGATACTGATCCGAATGCCGGATCATCGCGCCACCGTCCGCTCCTGAACACCACATGGTGAGGCCTTGCATATTCGAGCCGGGGCCTTCTTCCGGATACCCGAGGCTGTTCTGCACGTTCAGACACGCGCCGTTGGACCAGCGCACCCGCGCGTCGGTCCAGAGGAAACCTTCGTTGCCGTTCGGATACCGGTCGCGCAGTCCATAGACGCTGACCGCGACCGGTTCGAGACCGGTGATGAACTGCACCAGGTCCACATAATGGCATCCGATATAGCAGAACGCGTCGGAATTCTCGCAGGTGCACCAGTTCTGAAAATTCGAGTGCCGATAGTTCCATTTCTCATGCAGGCACGCGTTGCCGAGCCGGAATTCGCCGAATTTCCCTTCGCGATACGCGCGGCGGGCCATCAGGCTGCGATCGTCGAAGCGCTTATGATAATCGATCCCCACGAACAGGCTCCGCCTGCTTGCTTCATTCTCGATTGTTATGGAATCGGCGACGGTCATCACCAGAGGCTTCACGGCGCAGACGTGCTGATCGGCCCGTAATGCGGCCAGAATCACGTCGCGATGCAAAGGGTCGGGCACCGCGACGACGGCGAGCTGCCGGGGCGCGGCCGATCGCAACACTTTTTCGAAGGGCTCTGTGGTCGGCTCGAAGGTCTGGTCGGGGAACGCGGTGCGAATCGTTTCCGACGCCACCAATTTTTCAAGTGTCGAACGATTGCGAGCACACACCCGAATTTTGCCGATGCGTCCCAACCGGCGCAGTTGATACAACGACGGAAGCAGTTGATCGTGCGTGATCATGCCGCCGCCGATGATCACCGCGTCGAGTGCGTTCAAGCGAGAATCTCCTCAGCGGCCTCTTCAAATACGCCGAGGCTCTCTTCGAGCGCGGCTTCCGTAATGCAAAGCGGCGGACAGATTTTCACCGTCCCTCCGCCGAATCCAACGGGCGCGAACATCAGCACGCCCTTCTGGATCGTTCTCCAGACGAGGTCGAACGCCAGGTCGGCGTCGGGCTCTTGCGTGCCCGGCCGCACGATGGAAAGCCCCGCCACCAGGCCTTTGCCGGCAACGTCGCCAATTTGCGGATGGCGCGATTTCATGGCGCGCAGGCGTACGTGGAGCAACTCCCCCAGACGCCGCGCGTTCTTGACCAGCCCTTCGTTGACGATCAGATCCATCGACGCCATGGCAGCGGCGCAGGCGATAGGATTGCCGGTGTGCGTCGACGTCATGCTGCCTGGGGGATGCAGATCCATCACGCCGGCGCGCCCCGCGACCGCGGCCAGAGGCAGCGAGCTGCTGATCCCTTTTCCGAACAGCGCCAGATCCGGCACGATGCCGTAGTGTTCGAATCCCCACATGGTGCCGGTGCGCCCGAAACCGGCCTGCACTTCGTCGCACACCAGCAGAATGTTGTAGCCCGCGGTCCAGTTGCGCAGCTCTTGCATATACTCGCGCGGCGCGAACGCGGCGCTGCCGCCCTGATACGTTTCGAGGATCACGCCGCAGACATTTTGCGGATCGACGCCGCTCTCCGCCAGCGACTTGATGAAAAAGTCGAAGGACGTGTCGGGCGTGCGGAAGCCGTCGGGAAAAGGCACCTGCGCGAACCCGCGGTCCGGGTTGACGATCCATTCCTTCAACGACGGAATGCCTCCGGCCAGTTGCGACCCGAGAGTGCGTCCGTGAAACGCCTTGTCGAAGGAAACGATTACGTTCTTGCCGCGTCCGCCCACCTTGACGCCATGCGTGCGGCACAGCTTGATGGCGCATTCCACCGTTTCCGATCCGGTGGTCAGCAGAAACACGCGATTGAGCGACAAGGGCAACAACGACGCGAGCTTCTCCACCGTCCTGGCGCGAATTGCGCTGGGAAAACAATAATTGTGCAGCAGACCGGACGCCGCCTGCGCGGTGATCGCGTCGATCATCTCGCGGCGTCCGTGGCCGGCGTTGGCCACCAGTACGCCGCTCGACCAATCGATCCAGCGGTTGCCCCACGCGTCGGAGACTTGAAATCCTTCGGCGCGATGCCACACGATCGGCGGCTGGCCCTGCATCGAGACCGGCTCGTGGCGATGCAGGCTTTCGAGGATGGGAAGCGATTCGGGCGCCGGAAGCGGCGTGACAATCCGCCGCAACGCCGTTTCCACGCGCGCGACGGGGCGCGGTGTGAGATCAAACTGTCGGGACATGGGTGAGTTCCCATTGTAGCGACCGTACAATAGAAGATGAAACAGGTCAATCGACCGGGAAAAAAATAAGTGTCTTGGCCATATTCTCTTAAGGGGTGTCCCGGGGGCCCACGTCGTTTTGCTTATGATAGTCTGGAGGCGTGAAGAGCGAGTTCACCCGTTATCTGAGGCCGTCAAAGAAGCCGATCGTCTACAATGTGTTACGAACTGCAAGCGGATGGCAAGTGCAGGCGTTCTTGCCGAAGAGAGTCTCTCCGGATGACCGGGTATTGATTCTTGATTGGTTTCATTCCTACCGTTCACAGGTCCAACTTCAGCACCCGCAGTGGCTGACCACCTTCCGTTTCACGGAGCAATCATACTTCCTTGACATTATTAGCGCTGAGAATCAGAAAGAGATGATTGTCAAGGCCGCTGAAACAATTCAGGGGTGGCAACAGCTAGACTTAGAGTATGTCTGATGCGGACGATCAGGAAGACCCCCAATCCAAACTCCCTCTTGATCCGGTGGCACCGCAGCCGTTGCCGCCTGTTGTCCCGCCGCAAACATCAACTCCCTTTCTGATAAACCAGCCTTCCCAGGTTAATATTCAGCAGATACCGCCCAAGGTGTGGGACCGACTGTCGCCCGACCAGATCGTGGATATCGCGAAGATGATCGTTTCTCAAGTTGAGAAAATGGACGACCATCAGTTTGAACTTGCCAAGGAGCGGACCAAAACGGGCGCTTCCACGAGAACTCTCGGGTTGATCGTCGGCGCAATCGTTTCCCTGGCCGGGCTTGGTGCTGCCACTTATCTCGCTACGCATGAAAACGCCGTTGTTGGGGGCATCATCGCCGCATTCCTGGCTACGATCCTGGCGGTAATTGTGGGGAATCGATTCCTGGGAGATTAGGGCGTTCAGGGGAAACACAGACTTTAGCACACGATCAGATGCTTCATCTCTTCCTCTTTATGACCCTTACTGTCTCCGCAGACGAAGCTGTTCAGCCGCCCGTCGCCAAAATCGTTCCGCACCCGTCCACCACGCTCGGCGAAACGCGCACCGACAATTATTTCTGGCTGCGCGATCGCCACGATCCCGACACCATCAAGTACCTGGAGTCTGAAAACGAATACACCAAGGCGCGAATGCAGCACACCGATGCGCTTCAAACCAGGCTGTATTCGGAAATTCTCGGGCGCATCCAACAAACCGACCTGAGCGTTCCGACCAGACGCGACGACTATTTTTATTACACGCGCACTGAGGAAGGGAAGCAGTACTCGATTTATTGCCGAAAGCACGGCCCTGACGGGAAGGAAGAGGTGCTGCTCGACGGCAACGCGATGGCCGAGGGGCACAAATACTTCCGCGTCGGCAATTTCGTGGCGAGCCCGAATCACAAGCTGCTGGCCTACTCGGTGGATTATGAGGGCGACGAAGCGCACACCATTCACGTCAAGAATCTGGCCACCGGGAAGCTGCTCGCGGATACCATCAAGAATACTTATTACTCCCTGGAATGGGGCGACAACGCGACGTTCTTCTACACCGTGCTGGACGCGGCGAAGCGTCCTTACAAGGTCTATCGCCATACTCTCGGAGTGAAGAGAAACACGCTGGTGTGCCACGAAACGGATGAGCGGTTTACCGTGGAGCTGGAGAAGACCAGGAGTCGCGCCTACATCCTGATCAACATCGGCAGCTCGCTGACTTCTGAAGTCCGCTATATCAAGGCGGACCACCCGAAGGGTCGGTTCGCGACGCTGCTGCCGCGGGTTCAGGAAACCGAATACGACGTCACGCACCACGGAGATTCGTGGTTCATTCGCACCAATGAGGGAGCCAAAACGTTTAAATTGGTCGAAGCACCGGTGAAGGATCCATCGCGTCCGAACTGGAAAGAAGTCATGCCGGCGCGTCCCGAGGCGACTATCGAAGGAGTCACGGCGTTCAAGGACGACCTGGTGACCGAGGAGCGCGATCGCGGCCTGATCAAGATCCGGATTCAGGATTTCTCCACGGGCAATACTCACTACATCGAGTTCACGGAGCCGGTGTACACGGCGAGCATCGGCGCCAATGCGGAGTATGACACGAAGCTGCTGCGGTTCAACTACACCTCGCTGGTGACGCCCAACTCGGTGTTCGATTACAACATGGATACCCGCGAACGGGAGCTAAAAAAACAGCAGCCGGTGCTGGGCGGCTACGATCCGTCGAAGTACCAATCGGAACGCATTTACGCCACGGCGCCCGATGGCGTGAAAGTGCCGATTTCATTGGTTTACAAGAAAGGGCTGGTGCAGAACGGCAAGGCGCCGATGCTGCTCTACGGTTACGGCGCGTACGGCATCAGCATGGATCCGACGTTCAGTTCAGACCGGCTCAGCCTGCTGGATCGCGGCATGATTTATGCCATCGCGCACATTCGCGGCGGAGCGGATCTGGGCAAGCCGTGGCACGAAGACGGACGCATTCTGAAAAAGAGAAACACCTTCACCGATTTCATCGCCTGCGCCGAGCACCTGATCGCCGAGAAGTACACGTCGCCGGATCGCCTCGCGATTATGGGCGGCAGCGCGGGCGGATTGCTGATGGGCGCGGTGACCAACATGCGTCCCGATCTGTTCGCCGCGGTCGTGGCGAAGGTTCCGTTCGTTGACGCGCTGAACACGATGCTGGATGCATCGCTTCCGCTCACCGTGGGCGAGTACGAAGAGTGGGGCAATCCCAACGAGGCCCCGTATTACGACTACATCAAATCCTACGCGCCCTATGAGAACGTCGCTCGGAAGGAGTATCCCCAGATGCTGGTGACCGCGGGGCTGAACGATCCGCGCGTGTCCTACTGGGAGCCGGCGAAGTGGACGGCGAAGCTGCGCGCCATGAAGAAGGATAACCATCTGCTGCTGCTCAAAACAAACATGGGCAGCGGACATTTCGGGTCGTCGGGACGCTACGAATACATAAAGGAAACGGCGTTCGATTATGCGTTCATCCTGAATGCTCTCGGCGTCCAATGACGCTATCCTGAAACCATGAATCCGCAACAACCGCAAACGGAGATTACGCTTCTTCATACCGCCGACTATCGCGAATCCTACGCCAACAGCGTGCAGGTGCGCGTCAGCCTGTGGGATTTTTTCCTGTTGTTCGGGACCATCAACCAAAGCGCGCCGGATAAAGTCGCTATTTCGAATTTTCAGGGCCTGTTCCTGAGCCCTCAGCAAGCCAAGGCCTTGGCCAACGTGCTGAACCAGAACATCCAGCAGTATGAGACGGCGTTCGGTGAAATCAAGCTCGCGCCACACGCGCCCGGCGCCGTGATCCAGTAGCCATCTAAACGTGCCGTCCCGACGAGCCTCCCTGCTGTTCTTCCTGATCGCGTTCGCGCTGATGATCGCGCTGCATTTGCCGTTTTTGAAATCCCCGTTTCACTGGGATGAGCTCGGCCAGTTCGCGCCGGCATCGCTCGATCTTTTTACCGACGGCTCGCTGGTGGCGCATTCGACGCTGCCGAACGTGCACCCGCCGGGCGTGATGGCGATCGTCGCGCTCACCTGGCGCATATTCGGAGTCTCCGTCGCCGCCGCACGGGTGGCAATGCTGGCCGTCGCCGCGGCAGGCCTGCTATTTTCCTACCTGCTCGCGCTGAGGCTCTGCCGCCAGACCGGGCCCGCGATGGTCGCGACTTTATTCTTATTCGCCTCGCCGATCTTTTTCTCGCAATCGGAGATGATCCTGCTCGACATGCCGGCGATGACGTTCACCGCGCTCGCGCTGCTGCTTTTTCTCGATGAGCGTTACGCCGCCTGCGCCGTGGCCTGCACTGCACTGGTGCTTATAAAAGAAACCTCCATCACCACACCCATGGTGTTCGGCGCGTGGCTCCTGTTTCGCGAGAGGAAAATTCGGCAGGCCCTTTACTTCTTCGCGCCCGCCGCGGCGCTGGGCGCGTGGCTGGTGCTGCTTCATCACCAAACCGGATACTGGCTCGGCAACGAAGAGTTCGCCCGCTACAACGTGAACGACTCGCTAAGCCCTCTGCATATTTTGCTGGGCTTCGGCGGACGCATTCACTTCCTGTTCATCGCCGACGGGCGCTTCATCGGCTCCATCGCTTTGATCGCCGGATTTCGCGCCTTGCGCGGTAAACCGTGGATCATCGCGGCGCTGGTCGGGGTCGCGCAGGTGATCGTCGTGACGGTGTTCGGCGGCGCGATGCTGGAACGTTATTTGATCCCCGTACTGCCGATCCTCTACTCGGCCATCGCTGCGGCTGCGCTGGTGTATTCCGCGCGATGGCGCTGGATTTCGCACGCGGCGATGGTCGCTCTGCTGGTTGCAGGATGGTTCTGGAATCCTCCCTATCCGTTTTCCTACGAAAATAATCTTGCCTGGACCGATTTCGTCGCGCTGCAAAAAGATGCCGCGAACTATCTCGAAGCCAACGCGCCCCAGCAGCGCATCGCCAGCGCATGGCCTTTCAGCGGCGCGATTCAGCATCCCTATCTCGGATATGTGAAAAGGCCGCTCACCAGCGTTGAGGTGCCCGGCCTTCATCTGGACGAGATCGCCGGCGTCGACCGCAATTCCTACGATTTTCTCGTGGTCTACGAAAAGTTCTGGACCTTCGAAGGCCGCGCGTTTGACAACCGCTTCCTGCGCCCCATTATTCGTCAGTACAAGGATTATCATCCGCAGGCGACGGAAGCGGAGATTCGCGCGGGGATCGGATTGATCCCCGTCAAAAAGTGGGAGCGTGGCGGGCAGTGGATCGAGATCTTCGCGAAACGGCCAGATTAGGGCTGTTTTTTCCTGGTCAGCGTCTTCGCGGGCTTCGGCGGATCCAGGTCCGCAAGGATATGCTCGATCTGCCCCCGCAATCCATCGTGACTCTTGCGGTTCGGGTCGAGTGTCGCCAGCGCTCTCCGGTAAAGTTCGATCGCGTGCGGCTTATCGTTGTGCGCCAGCCACGCCGTCGCCTCCGTGGAAAGGCCCCCTGCGGAAACCATGGCGCGCAGCGCGATCGCATTCCCAGCCGCTTCCGTTCCTTCGTCCCATTTCTTTTGCTCCCGATAAAAGACCGCGATTTTTTCTTCGGTGTCCGCGATCATTGGCAGATTCCCGATCAGCGTCCATAGATCCAGCAGCCGCTTGTAAAAGACCTCCGCGTCGTCGAACTTTTTCTGGCCGAACAGCGAATACGCGAGGCCATCGAGCGTGGTCAATAGGTCAGCCGACTGCGATCCCAGAATTCTTTCGCGAATCGCCAACGCGCGGCGAAATGTCGCCTCCGCTGGTTCGTAGGTCCGCACCGCAATCTGCGCCGCGCCCAGCCGGTCGAGCTCAGAAAGCAGTCCCGGCGAATCCACGCCCAATACTTTTTCGCGAATGCCGATCACGGTGAACAGCGTCGGAATGGCCTTTTCCGGTTTGCCTTGCGCCACCTCCACCAGGGCGATGCGGCTGACGTCGTCGGCCACATCGGTATTTTCAAAATTCCCATGCGCTTTGGTGTGGATGCCTACGGCGCGCTGAAGAACGGAGATAGCGCGCACGAAATCCTTGCGGCGTTCGCAGATCACGGCCAGCTCGATCAAATCGTCGGCCAGCGTGGGATCGGTTTTGCCCACCGCATTCTCGCGCCACGCGATCGCCTGCTCGATGTAGTTCTGCGCTTCGTCCTGGGCGCCCGACGCGCCCAAAACGCCGGATAGGTTTTTCAGGATCTCGTAACGCTTCGGGTCATTCTCGGGAAGCTCGCCGGCTGCGGCCAGGGCCGCCTCAAAGGATTTGCGCGCCTCCGCGTAGTCGGCTTTGCGATAAGCCGCGCGACCGGTCTTGAGCAGTCCATCGATGTCCGGGGGCGCCTGCGCAACCAGGCCAAGGGCGGCAAAAAATAGGATCACGCGCATATTCAGGAACGATCATACTATATCATTAGTACGATTGCGTTAGCGGCCGATGCGAAAGCAGGCCATCTCTTCGGTATTTCTCACCAGCAGCAGCCCGTGGTCGATGGCTGGGATGTTCCAGGTCTTTCCTTCGATCGCCTGGAAGCGCGCCACTTCCTGGTGGCTCTCCGGCGTCGCGCGCACCAGCACCAACTCCCCCTGCTCGGTAGTAATCACCAGGTAGCCTCCAGCCAACAGCAGTTGCCCGTAACCGTAACGGCCGCCTTTCCACTTCAACTCGCCCGTTTTTGGATCGAGGCAGGCCAGAATCGCTTCGTCGAATCCATAAATATAACCCTGATAGAGCACGGACGAATTGAATTTATTCTTCAGGTGATTGTTCTTCCACACCGGCTGCGCGCTGAACGCGTCGCCTTCCTTCGCGATCTTCAGCAGCGCCGCGCCCGGACCTTGCGCGGAACTGAGCAGCACATCGGAGTCATCGATCACCACGGGTTGGGAACAGTTCATATCCATCTGCGCCGGCCACGGATATTCCCACAGCAGCTTGCCATCCTCGACGCCGATTCCCACCGCGCGTTCCCCGCTGATCCACACGATCTGCCGTTTTCCGGCAAGCGTCGCGACAATCGGCGACGTATACGCCGCGCGGTCGTTCAGCGACTTCCATACCGCTGCGCCGTTGAGCCGGTTATACGCGACGATGCTCTTGCCGCCCGCGCCGCCTGGAGTAACGACCACCATATCGTCGACAATCAGCGGCGCGCCCGCCATCGCCCAGTGAATGTTCTTCGCGTCGTTGTCGGCGAGAATATTTTTCGACCACTTGGGCTTGCCCGTCGCCGCCGACAGGCAGTACAAATCGCCCATCGCTCCCAGCGAGTACACCAGCCCGTCGTGATATACCGGCGTCGCGCGAGGTCCGGGACCGCCCAACACTTCATCGAACGAAGCAGGATAGGAAAATGCCCACACCTCGCGGCCGGTCTCGATATCGTACGCGGTCACCGCTTCTTTGTCGCGCCTTTGTTCGATGGTGTAGGCGCGCTGCTCCCCCACCGTGAACGATGCGTATCCTCCGCCGATGGGTTGTTTCCACAATCGCGGCAAACCCGCGGCAGGCCATTCGGTATTGATGGGGGATTCGGAATATTCTCCCGTCCGATTGGGACCCCGAAAATCTGTCCAATAGGCGGTTTTTATGAGTTTGACCGGCGCTGCGGCGATTTCGGCCGGCTTCTCGACGGCCATCGGAACGGCAACAGGCTCGCTCCGCTGCGCCGCGCGGCTCTCCTCCACCCGGGCGTTGTCGCGCGCCAGATTCTTGATCCGCACCTGCGACATGTTGCCGTTCCAATCGATGCGAAATCCGTAAAAATGGAGCGCTCCTGCGAGCACGGCGAGAGAAATAACCACCACGCTCACCCGCAACACGATGCGACGAAGCATACCGATACTGTATCAGCTAAACCCGGCCTGATCTTTACAATTGCTCCTCGGGCTTAATCGCGATTCCCCGGTTGCCGTTCGTCATATCGTGCACTGTATAGTCCGCCGGAACCTGGAATAGCGACGGTGTGGGCTCGCTGCGATTGATGTTGGTCAGTTTATAAGTGGTCGTCCCCGTCCGCGGATCGCTGCGCGTGCTCATCACCGTCACTTGCAGCTCCGGCGAATACCAGCGCTCGGAAACCGTGACGATCGGCAGCTCATTGCCGATTTGCCCTGCGGGAATCGTCATCGTGGTGCGTGTGCCTTCGGCCGAAACGCCCTCAATCGTCTGCGTGCCCAGATGCTCCACCTTTGAATCCGCCTTCGACAAGACATTGACCCGGCCGCCCACGACTTCCACCCTTTCCGAGTTATTCCCCGACATGCTGGTCGTGAACGTATAAGTCTCCGTCGTGGCTCCGCCGACACCGACCCCAACCCCGCCGCCGCGTCCGCCAGCGGTGAAGTTTATTACCTGCCGCGAAGTCTTTCGCGCCTCTTTGAGAGGAGGCTGCAGCGAAATACTGACGCCCTCCACTGGATCCGTAATAAAGATCGATCGAACGCTGCCGCCCACCGATTCCTCGCGCCTCTCGCGACCCTGGCTGTCGCGATAAAGCATCGACGAGCTGCTGTTCTTGATGTGGTTGCCGTCCGCCAGCGTCTGCACCATCTCATTCACCACCTGCGCCGAATAGGGTGCGCCCTTCACAGTCGGGCCGCTAATCATCGACGAAATGCCCATCGTCTTAAATTCGGCGAGCGCCTTCGCTTCGACGACCAGCTTGTCCTGATTCGCCTGGACGGAATCCTGCGCGGACAGCGACGAAATAAGGCCAATGAAGGCTCCACAGAGTGCAATTTTTGTCATTTTAAGCTCCTTTTGATTAATGTTCATATCTCACGAACCGGATGGCTCTGGCGAGCCCTTCTTGCCCTACTAAAACGTCCGCCTGGACCGTTTCTCCCAGCCGATCCTCGCTCACCGAAACCCCTACGCTACGCATGGCCGCGGCCGGCAGGCTGATCCGTAAAAGCTCGCCCCGTTCAAATGGAGGCGGGTCCTCCATCAGCGGGTAAAACTCGGTCACGATCTCTTGAGGCGGCCGCGGTTTCCTCCGAACCACCGGCCGGGCAACCGGCAGAACCGGCACCGCCGGTGTAACTACCGCAATATCCATGGTTTGCGTCTTCGGGACCCTCACGAAAAAGGAAGCCATCCCCGCAGCGACCGTCGCCGCCGCGAAGTACGGCCACATCCGCCGACTGTATTTCCTTCGAAACGCCGCCCTCAGCCGAACTTCCACTTCCGGCGGAGCTTCCTTTTCCCGGTCGCTCTCCGCCAGAGCCCTTAGCAACTCCTTCATACTGAACTCCTTACGGCCAGCTTCTGGGCCAGCATGGACCGTCCCCGATTTAACCTGGACCGCACTGTGCCGATGGGACAATCGAGCGCCAGAGCAGCCTCCTCATAACTGGTATCTTGCAGATCGCAAAGGACAACGGCCTCGCGATACACCGGCGGCAGGCTGAGCACAGCTCTGCGCACGCCCTCAATCGTCTCGCGCCGCGTCAGATCGTCCAGAATGTCCTCCGGGCCCGCATGATCTTCAATTTCAGCCGTCTTTTCAATCCGCCGGAGCACCAGGTTGCGGGCGACGCCATACAAAAACGAAGCCAACGGTCCCCGCGCCGCGTCGTATTTCGCCGTTTTCGAGAACAGAGCCATGAAAACTTCCTGCGTCACGTCCTCGGCAATCACAACATTCCCGGTCATTTGCAGCGCAAACCGGTACACCGGTCCCTGCCGCCGGCGATAGAGCGCAGTAAACGCCTCCTCGTCGCCCGAGAGCATCCCCACCAGCAGTTCGTAATCGGTTGGCTGCACTTTCTACAACGACTTCCGGTGAGAGGGAACGTTAGTTCCCGTAAGTTTCTGAACCTGTCCGCATGCTTCCGTATCGACATTGAACCGCCATGCGTAAGCATGCGGACAACCCAATGCTACACTGAAAATAAAATGACCTACGACGTGATTGTCATCGGGAGTGGTCCCGGTGGATATTCGGCTGCGATTCGCGCCGGGCAGTATGGATTGAAGGTCGCCTGCATTGAGGCAAACCCAAGACTGGGTGGGACCTGCCTGCTGGTCGGCTGCATTCCGACCAAATCCTTGTTGCACACCGCCGATGTTTGGGACCGGTTCCTTCATTCGGAAGAAGAGGGGATTCATTGCGAGAACCCCCGTCTCGATTATCCGATGGTAAGCGACCGCAAGAATCAGATCGTCAGCAAACATTCCAAAGGCATCGAATTCCTGTTCCGGAAGAACAAGGTCGACTGGATCAAGGGCTGGGCGCGCCTGGCAGGGCCCGGAAAGGTCGAAGTGACCGCGGCGGACGGGGCCAAGACTACCTACGAAACGAAAAATGTCGTTCTTGCCACCGGCTCGGCGGCCCGAATGCTGCCTGGCCTGAAGCCGGATGCCAAGAGGATCTTGACCAACATCGAAATCTTGGATCTGCGCGAGGTTCCGAAGTCGCTGGCAGTGCTGGGCGCGGGCGCGGTGGGAGTGGAATTTGCGTCGTGCTTCCATCGGTTCGGGTCCCAAGTGCAGGTTTTCGAGATGCTGCCGCGGATTGTGCCGGTAGAAGACGAAGAGGTCTCGAAAGAACTCGCGCGGTTGTTCAAGAAACAGGGAATTCGGGTGGAAACCGGGGCCAAGGCGGAGAATGTTCAGATTACCGACAACGGCGTGCGGTTCGAAGTTGCGCTGGCCGACGGAAAACGCGAAACGGTGGAGACCGAGGCGCTTCTCGTCGCGGTCGGCAGGCGCCCTCTAACCGAGGATTGCGGACTGCAAGGCACAAAAGTGGAACTGGATCGAGGATTCGTGAAGGTCGACTCCATGCAGCGCACAGGCGAGCCGGGCGTTTACGCGATCGGCGATATCGTCGCCGGAACGCCGCAATTGGCGCACGTGGCGACGGCCGAGGGCATGGTCGCGATGGCGCACATCGCGGGCAAACCAGTAACACCGATAAACAAAAATCGGATTCCAGGATGCACCTACACGGAGCCGGGGATCGGCAGCGTGGGGCTGACGGAAGCGCAGGCGCGGGCGGCCGGGTATGCGGTGAAGGTCGGCAAGTTTCCGTTTGCGGCGAACAGCAAGGCCACCATTCTGGGCCGGCATGACGGGTTCGTGAAGGTTGTTTCGGATGAGAAGCACGGCGAAGTGCTGGGCGTCCACATTATCGGGCCGGAGGCTTTCGAGTTGATCGGTGAAGCGGTGCTGGCGATGGAGGCCGAGGCGACCGTCGATACGGTGATTCACGCGATCCACGCGCATCCGACGATTTACGAAGCCGTCGGCGAGGCGTTTAACGCGATTTACGGTCAGGCGATTAATGCCTAGCAGTCTTGTGCCGGAATTTCACGCAAAGACGCCAAGCTCGCAAAGCAGCACAAACGAATCTCTTTGCGCCTTTGCGCCTTTGCGTGAGTGTGTTGTACGGAACTTGGGGCGAATTCGGTATGCGGACGCTTTGGAGCAGCAGACCGAGACCGTTGACCTGAGGAAGAGCGGAGCGATTTCCGATCAACTTTTGTTCGTCGAGCATCCGCACGTCGTCACTATGGGGCGCAACGGGCATCATGAGAATTTGCTGGCTGCGCCGGACCTTTTGGCGCGGTCGGGGATTGATTTTTATGAGACTGACCGCGGCGGCGACGTCACCTATCACGGGCCGGGGCAGATTGTGGGTTATCCGATTCTCGATTTGCGAGAATGGAAGCGCGATGTCCATGCGTATGTTCGGGCCATCGAGCAGGTGATCATTGACGCGCTGGCCGGGTTCGGCATCGAATCCTGGCGCGAAGCGGGCGCGACCGGCGTTTGGACCGGCGAGGGAAAAATCGCGGCGATCGGCGTTCATATCAGCCGCTGGGTCACCTCGCATGGATTCGCGCTGAATGTGGATACGGATTTGAATTATTTCCGGTACATCGTACCGTGCGGTTTAACAAGACCGGCCGCCTCCATGCGAAGCCTGGGTTGCCAGGCCGGGCGTGGAGAAGTGGTCGCAGCACTTATACAGAACTTTGGACGCGTATTTGAACGCCAGATGGAGACCTTATGATTGACGTCGTCATGCCCCAGATGGGCGAGAGT
>Ga0182024_10000814_pt1 | contig 81724 bp, 75 predicted proteins | sample P32metaG_FD_120480 | JGI IMG/M metagenome (GOLD analysis project Ga0182024, IMG submission 120480) | Permafrost microbial communities from Stordalen Mire, Sweden - P3-2 metaG (Illumina Assembly) | ecosystem: Environmental > Terrestrial > Soil > Wetlands > Permafrost | place: Sweden: Stordalen...
CTTTCCGGACGTGCGCACCTTCTTCCAGAGCGGCTCCATGCAGGACGCGATCCTCAATCAAGGGCAGCCCGCTCCGATTGACGTCCAAGTCAACACTCGCGATCTTGGCTTAACCTACGCCACCGCGCAGAATTTGGCCGCCCGCATCCGCGACCTTCCGGGTGTCGGCGAAATCTACATTCCGCAGGACATGAACTATCCGTCCATCCGCATGGACATCGATCGAGTACATGCCGGGGAACTCGGGCTTACCCAGAAAGACGTGGTCGACAACGTGATCACGGCGCTCAATTCCAACATCATGATCGCGCCAAATTACTGGGTGGATTATCAAACCGGTAACGACTACTTCCTCAGCGTGCAATATTTCGAGCACGGCAAACCCGCTATCCATAACCTGGTCGACCTGAAGCAGATTCCGCTGCGGGCCCCGAAGTTGAAACTTCCGACGACTCTCGATTCGGTCGTGAAATTAGTGCCTCTTCAGTCCCCCACCGAGATCGATCATTATCAGATTCAGCGCGTGGTGGATGTGTACGTCACTCCGGTGAGTGAGGATTTGGGCAGGCTCCGCACCGGAATCGTCAAGACCATCGCGGATGCGAAACTCCCTTCCAACATCCGCGTTACTCTCCGCGGCATGGTCAACAGCATGGATCAATCCTTCAAAAGCTTCGGGTTGGGCTTCGGTATTTCGTTCATTCTGCTGTTTCTCATCCTGGTCGCGCAATTCAAGTCGTTTATCGATCCGTTCCTGATCATGCTGGCGATCCCCATGGGATTCGTCGGCGTGCTGATCATCTTGCCGCTGACCCATACAACGCTCAACGTCATGTCGCTGATGGGCGTGCTCATGTTGATCGGTATCGCAGACTCCAACAGTATTTTGATTGTCGATTTCGCGCACAAGCTCGAAGAACAGGGTTTGTCGGTTCGCGACGCCATCGTCACAGCCTGCCGGGTACGCCTGCGGCCGATTCTCATGACGTCGCTGGCGACCATTATCGGTATGATCCCCATGGCGATGAAGCTCGGCGAGGGCGGTGAGCAGTACACACCCATGGCCCGCGCAATTATCGGCGGCTTGACTTCATCAGTCCTTCTTACGGTTTTCATCGTTCCCGCCGCCTATTTACTTGTCTACGAGAGGAAGAGTAAGAATGCTCCGCAGGCTAGCTAGGATTTTCAGTATTACAACGTTAGCCATTATCGGCTGGACGCAGGCCAGTGCCCAGCCGACGGCCCCGAAACTCACGCTTCCAGAGGCGCAGGCGCTGGCTGTCAAGAATCATCCGCAGATTCAGGCCGCCCAGGACGAAGTCGGATTCGCCAACCAGCAGGTCGTTATAAACCGGGCCCCCTACTATCCGGGGATAACCGGCGTGGCCACCGGCTCCCAGGGCAACGACCTCTCCAGAATCGGAGCCGGCGATATATCCGCGTCCCGGCTTTTCAATCGCTTAGGAACCGGCGTAGTGATCACTCAACTAGTAACCGACTCCGGACGCACCCCCAACCTGGTGTCGAGCGCGCGTTTCCAGGCTCAGGCCAGCGCGCAGAATCTTGAGGCCACGCGCTACAACGTGCTGCTCGCGGTTAATCGCGCTTATTTCGACGTGCTGCACGCTCAAGCCGTGGTGAAAGTCGCCGAGCAGACCGTCTCCGCCCGGCAGACTATTAGCGAGCAGGTGACCGAGCTAGCCAAAAACAATCTCAGATCGCAGCTCGACGTCAGTCTCGTCGACGTCAACGTGTCTGAGGCAAAACTCCTTCTCATTCGCGCGCAGGAAGGCGTTCAGCAGGCGCTGGCCGAACTCGGCCGCGCGCTCGGCTCCGACCAGGCCGCCAATTATCAACTCGTGGATGAGCCCCTACCCACCGGCCCACCCGACAAGCTCGACGTCTTGGTGACGCAGGCAGAGACTAGCCGGCCCGAACTTGCCAGTCTGCGTTCCTCGCGCGAGAGCGCTTACAAGTTCTTCGAAGCCGAGAGGGATCTCACCCGTCCGACTGTGAGTTTAATTGCCGTCGGCGGTGCTATTCCTCTGATAAACACGCCCGCCAGTGGGCCCATCCCGCCCGAGTACGAAGGCGTCGCGGCCAACGTGAGCGTTCCCGTTTTCAATGGACATCTATTCTCGGCTAGGCGCGAAGCCGCGCGCCAGCATGCCATGGAAGCCGATCAGCGGCTGCGGGATGAGCAAGAGCAGGTTGCGCGTGATGTTCGCGTAGCCTGGGCCGGCGCCATTACCGCGTTCCAGCGCATCGACGTCACCGCGCAATTCCTGCGCCAGGCTGCGTTAGCGCTGAATCTGGCACAAGGACGGTACGATCTCGGACTGGCGTCGATCGTGGAATTGACTCAGTCTCAGTTGAATCTGACCGAAGCTGAAATCGAAAACCTCGCGGCGAAGTACGACTATCAGACCCAAAATTCGGTGCTCCAATACACCATCGGCAACCTGCGCTAGCTGCATATGGGCGGCCAGAGCAAGCCGTTATTTCACGAGGAACAGAGCCTTCGTCGACGCCGCCTGCTGATCCTGACCGCTATCCCTCCCGTCGCCATGCTGCTGCTGGCGATCTGGCAAGTGGGCTTGGGCCACCCCTGGGGCAAGCAACCCATGTCGAACGCCGGCGTCGTCGGATGGTCCATCTTCCTGTGGTTGATCTATTTCCGGCTCATCACCATCAAGCTGGTCACCGATGTGCTGCCGAACGAACTGTCGGTAGCCATGCGCGGCCTCTGGCGGTCCTACCGCATATCATGGGATGCCGTGCAATCCGTCCGCGCGGTGACCTTCGATCCGGTGCGCGATTGGGGCGGCTATGGTGTCCGGTCCACTAGCCGCGGAAAGGCTTATATCGCCCCAGGAAACCAAGCCGTTGAGTTGCAGCTGAAAAAGGGAGGCGTCGTCCTGGTGAGCTCGAATCGGGCCGCCGAATTGGCCCAGGTCTTAGAACGGCAATTGTCAAAACCGAAACCCTAGTCGAGTTCTGAAATGCGTGGACCGGGACGCCGGGGCTGAGGGACGCCGATGACGATGTGCTAGTCTCGCTTCATGCTCCGAGTCATCCCTGCGCTGGCTGCGCTGCTAACTGTCTCAATACTGCCGCTATGCGCGCAGCCGGTTCTGAACCCAGCCAGTATCCTGAATGCGAGCGGATACCAGAATCAACTTGCACCGGACACGGTTTTTGTGATCTTCGGGAGCGGACTCGGTCCGGCCGCAATCGCAACCGCTTCAGCCCCTAACTATCCCACCTCCGTGGGCGGAACGTCCGTCGCGTTCACGCCCGCTGGTGGGGGAACGGCCATCCCCGCAAAGATGGTTTATTCTCTCGCCGGCCAGATTGCAGGCCTGCTTCCGTCCTCGATTGCTCCAGGTACCTACGCAGTGACGGTCACCTACAACTCGCAAACCAGCAACCCGCAGAATGTCACAGTGGTTCCACGCAGCTTCGGGATTGCGACGGTGAACAGTGCCGGTACCGGCGCGGCACAAGCCACCATCGGCAATGTCAATGCGGGAATTAGCTTGGCGCGTCTCACTAGCGGCTCATTGAATTACCAGGGGTTGAATTGGACTCTTCAGCCAGCCCAGCCCGGCGACACGCTGGTTCTGTGGGGCACCGGCGGCGGCGCCGATCCGCTCAACGATACCGGCGGGACTTCAGGCGATCAGACCGCGGCAGGCAATTTCATGGTCAATGTCGGCGGCGCCGAAATCGTGCCGCTCTACGCCGGCGCGTCGTCTGGCTACCCGGGTCTGTGGCAGATCAATTTCACACTGCCCTTGAACATCCCTCCGAATTGCTTCGCCTACGTCCAGGTAACCGCGGGTGGGCAAGCCGGCAATGCGGTCTCGATCCCGATTGCGTCCCCGGGGCAGAGTTCGTGCTCGAATCCACAGCTCAGCCCGGCCATCCTCTCCAAACTGGACGCGGGCGGGAATATCGTCGAGGCGCAGTTCTCGGTGACTATAGCGACTTCGGGCAACACTTTCCCGACTGCCTCTGTTGCGTTTGAGGGCGTGGGCGGAAACGTTGCACAGTTCTCCGCCGCCGAGTGGGAATCGAATTTCTCGGGGCCCGTGGTTGGGCAATGCGTTATCACCCATCCCGCCAATCCGGATTTCTATCTCGACGCCGGTCCAAGCTTCACCTTCAGCGGGCCCGGCGTGGCTGCCGGCACCATCGTGCCAATCATCGCCCTTCCGAACGGTCCCGACTATCAGTACAATCCACCAACAAATTCACTGGTCCCCGGCGGCACATATACAATGACCAGCCCCGGCGGCAAGCAGGTCAACCCCTTCAGCGCGACAGTGACCCTGCCATCCAGCTTCACGGTGACCAATTGGACAGCGCTTACTTTGGTGGATCGCACTCAGCCACTCACCGTTAACTGGACCGGCTCAGGATTCGATCAAGTCCTTATCTATATCCAGGCTGCGCCCGTTGCTTTGAGTTGCACGGTGCCCGAAAGTTTGGGAACTTACACCATTCCGACGGCCGCGCTCGCATATCTGCCCGCTACCGGCTCTGGCCAAATTTCGGTGCAGGCGCTGGTAGCCGCCGATAATTTAGTTGGAACCGCGCTGACACCTGGATTGGTCGCGGGCGGGCAAGCGGATTTCGGAGGCTTGGCGCCCGACCTGGCGACCATACAGGTGGTCACCATCAAATAGCCGCGGCTGTTATTGCTGTCTTGGCGGCGCCGCGCTGGGCGCTGGTTTCGCCGGCGCCGATGAAGAGTCGTCATCCGTCGCGGGCCCTGAGATAGCCGAGCCGTCCTGATTAACCGCCACTCGTCGGCGGCGCGTGGTCGAGCTGTCCGTGTCGGAGCTTGAAGTGGACGGCGTCGAGTAGCCGGAATCCGCGGGAGCGCGGGTCACACGCACCGGTGATGCGTCACTGCCGGAACCCGACCCCTGCGAGACACGCCGATATCGGACTTCGGCATCCTGGTGGCGCCGGCCGGCGGATGCCGTCAACGCGACTTCGATATTGCGTTCATCGCCCGGCTTCATGCCATCCGGCAAATTGAAGTACAACGTGTAGCGCTGGCGGAGCCGCGCCAGGGTCTCTTCCAGAGCCGAAGCGTCATTGACCGATATGCTGTCGCCCCCCGACTCGCGGGCGATCTCGGCCGTTCCGGCAGATGAAGTATGGCCGCCACCCGTTCGTCCGCCGCCTGGATAGCCACCGCCGCCCATTCCTCCTCCGCCTCGCGGGCCAAAGATGACGCCCGGGAGCCCGCCTCCCAGACCCCCGCCTGACCCCCAGGTACCGCGCCGCTGCCCACCCCCACCACCCGGGTAGCCGCCATATTGGCCGGCATCCGGAGCAATCAAGGCGCACATAACCGCATCCGCTCGAGCCAAAGCGCGCCCTACGCCCTCATCGTCCCGATTGAACTCCGTCTCATCGTCGGTCAGGATGACAATGGCGCGGCGCGCATCCCGGCGGCCTTCGCGCCGGACGTAATCGGCCGCATCCAGCATGGCTCGCGTGATATCGGTTCCGCCGTTGAATCGCTCTTCGCGAAGCAGCCGGTCAAATCCGCGCTGCACGTCCTGGCGGCTGCTGTTAAAGGACAGGCGCACGCGCGTGGAGCGATCGAATACCATGATGCCCATGCGGTCGTCCTTGCCCAGCACCGTCAAGGCTTGGCCGGATGCATCGGCGATGCGCTGCACGTGCGGCCGCATGCTGGCGCTAACATCAAGCAGAAAAAGAACATCCACCGGCATGTTCTCGCTGGCGAAATTGCGGATTGGCACCACTTGACCATTGGCGTGGAGGACGAAATCCTCGGCATTAAGGTGAGTAATCGACCGATTGCTGGAATCAACCACCTGGGCGTCAATGCGCACCAGCGATACGTCACTGTGGAAGACGACGTCGGCATCCTGCGGCGAGGCCACCAGAAAGGCTCCGCCGAACGCTAGGATCAAGAGATGTGGAGCTATACGAATCATAGATATACGGCCAGCGCCACTGCCCCCGCTGCTGGAATGTTAAACGTGCGGCCCAACGCTCCCGTTACAAGAATAACATCCGGGAACTTCGTGTTATAATTTCTTTGTGATTTGACAGTTCCGCCGATTAGGCATCTTTCGTTTCGTCCGGTCCAAACACCTTCGTTCGAATCTGCCGCGATTAGCTACTCTGCAAATTCAGAAAGAAGAGTAAGAATGAAAAATATTTTTGTAGGCAACCTCAGTTTCGGAACCTCCGAAGAGGCTGTTCGTTCGCTATTTGAAGCGCACGGAACCGTTGACCGCGTGAACATCGTGAGAGATCGCGACACCGGGCAACCCCGCGGTTTTGGATTCGTCGAAATGACCAACGACAGTGAAGGTACGGCGGCGATCAACGCCCTGAATGGCCGCGATCTTGATGGCCGCACCCTCAATGTCAATGAAGCGCGTCCCAAGGCGGAGCGCGGATTTGCCGGCGGTGGTGGTGGTGGCGGCGGCCGCAAGCAACGCTGGTAATTTGATTTTGAATTTTAACCAGAAGGGGCGGCTTTCCAGCCGTCCCTTCTGTTGCTAGTCAGGCCGAAATCTCCATCGGCTGAGCGGTTTCCTGAGCCACCGGCTCCAGGTCCGTTTCATCCCAGACAGGCAGCGCGGCGGGCTTGCCCAGCAGGAAACCCTGGATCTCGTCGCAGCCGATGCGCCTCAGAATGTCCAGTTGTTCTTCGGTCTCCACTCCCTCCACCACCACTTGCTTGCCGATACTGTGGGCTAATGAAATCATCCCCTCGATCAGCGATTGCGCCGTATTGTTTACTCCCAGATCCGTTACAAAGCTACGGTCGATCTTGAGCGTGTCGACCGGCAGCTTGGGCAGATAGCCCAGCGATGAGTAGCCGGTGCCAAAATCGTCCATCGAAATGCGAATGCCGCGCGCGCGCAGCAAAGACATCTTGCTGATGGATTCGTCCATATCGCGCATCAGCGTGGTCTCGGTAACTTCCAGGTCAAGCAGGTTGCCCGGCAGTCCGGTCTCCTCCAGGACGCGCAAAACATTACCGGCAAACTCGGGCCTGGCAAATTCCAGGGCTGACACGTTCGCAGCCACCCGGACGCCGGCTAAGCCGTGTTCCTGCCACAACCGGCACTTTCGGCAAGCTTGTTTGAGCACCCAGCCGCCTAACCGGAAGATCAATCCGCTCTCTTCGGCGACCGGAATAAACTTGGCCGGAGAAATAGATCCCAGCACTGGATGCGACCACCGCAGCAGCGCCTCGAAGACGGTTTGCCGGCCGCCCTGGGCCTCGAAGATCGGCTGGTAGACCAGGGAAAGTTCATTTTCCCCATCCAGGGCGTGGCGCAGTTCGGTTTCCAGTTCCAAATGCTCCAGGAAGGTAGCGCGCATAGCGGGCGTGAAGAACATCACCCGGTCCTTGCCGCTGCGCTTGGCCTCATACATCGCTGCATCGGCGTTCCGGCGCAAGCTGCTGACATCGCTACCATCGCGCGGGTACAGGGCGATCCCCATGCTGGCGGTCACGTACAGCTCATGATCGGCCACGTGGAACGGGCGGTGCAGCGACCTCCGTAGCCTTTCGGCGATGGAACGCGCGATCCCGTCCTCCCTCATTTCATTGATCACCACCATGAACTCGTCGCCGCCCATGCGGGCCAGCGTGTCGGGTTCACGGAGGCACGTCTGCAGCCGCTCAGTGACATCCTTCAGCAGCGCGTCGCCAGCCTCATGCCCCAATGTGTCATTGACGAATTTGAAGCCGTCCAGATCCACATAGATTACCGCTGTCGTTAATCCGCTGCGGATGGAACGTTGGATGCTGGCGGTCAGGCGATCGGCCAGCAACAGGGGATTCGGCAATCCGGTCAGATGATCGTGCTGGGCCTGGTGCGCCAGTTCAATTTCGGCTTTCTTGCGAGCGCTGATGTCGCGCGCAATCGTGGCCACTCCGGTAATTTCGCCGGAGGCTTTGCGTATGGGCGAGACGGTCAGCGAAACCGGAACTTGCAAACCTTCCTTGCAAACGAAGACGGACTCGTCCAGTCGGCTCACAGCTCCCCGGCTGCTGGGATCGAGAATGTCCCAGGCCTGGTCGGACCGCGGAAGCAACATGGAAAGCGAGGCTCCCAGAGCCTCGGCGGCGGTGTAACCCAGCAGCCTCTCGGCTCCTCCATTCCAGGTGGTGATGAGGCCCGATAAGTTAGTGCCGATGATGGCGTCTTCCGAGCATTGGACGATCGCCGCCAGTTGCGAAATGGCTTCTTCAGCCTGCTTGCTTTCCGTGATATCGGATACCAGTCCGATAAATTTGTAAGCTTCGCCGGCGGGGTTTCGAATCGCCTGGCCTCGGAGTGAATAGTGGTAGATGTTCCCGGTCTCGCCCAGAATCCGGTATTCGGTGACATAACGTTCACCGGTTTCGATATGCCTTCCAATCCCGGCCAGCACCGTTTCCAGATCATCGGGGTGCACCATGCTCTTCCAGGCTTCGAAGGTCCTGGGAGTGGGTGGATCTCCCTCTCTCGCCGCGGGCAAACCGAATACTTCTATTTGCCGGTCTGAAGGTCCCACTCGAACGTGAAGTCCCCAGCGTTCTCGGCGGCGATGCGGAAGCGCTCCTCGGAGGTGCGCAAAATGTCTTCGGCCCGTTTGCGCTCGGTGATGTCGCGCATCACCGCCGCCAGGCAGAGGACCTCGCCGTTGTCGGGTTTAGTTACCAAAAAAGCATTCATTTGCACATCGACCGGCTCGCCGGTCCGCGCATTGCGCAGTTGGGTTTCTTCCAGGGTGTGACCGGTTTTCATCACCGCCGGCATGCTACGCTCTATCTTGGCCCAGGCTGCCTCGGGATGCATCGCTGAGATATGCATGCCAAGAGCTTGCGCCGGACTGTCCAGCCCAATCATCCTTGCGCCGCCTTCGTTGAGATACTGGACCTTCATATCGGGCGTGGCAATGACGATGAAGTCGTCGCTGGTTTCCACCAGCAAGGCCAGCTTGCGCTGCTCTTCTTCCGCGCGCCTGCGCTCGCTGATGTCGAGGAACGTCACCACCGCGCCCACGACCTCGCCTTTCTTGCGCACCGGATAGGACCAATATTCAGCCGGGAAGCTGCTGCCGTCGGCGCGCCACAAGACCTCATCCTCGACGTGCGCTTCTTCCCCCCTCCGGAAGGCTTGGAAAATACGGCATTCCGTTACCGGATAAGGGCTCTTATCCGCTCGGCTATGATGCATTACGCCGTGCATGTTCTTACCGAGCAGCTCCACGGCATTCGCATAACCGAGCATTCGCAAGCAAGCCCGATTGGCGAAGGTGCAGTTGCCTTGGAGGTCGACACCGTAAATGGATTCGGCGGTCGAATCCAGCAGCAGCCGTACTCGCTCCTCGCTGTCCTGAAGCTCCGCCTCGATGCCCTTGCGGCCGATGAACTGAGAGATACTCCCGGCCAATGACCCGAAAGTCTGATAAGCGGCGTTACTGAGCGTATGGCGCGCGAAGGCCGCCGCCACTCCCACGACCTTATCTCCGGCAATCAACGGGTATCCGGCAAAAGCGGCCATTCCTTCCCGGCGCGCCCACTCCGGGTCGCTCGCCCAGGAGTCTTGCTGGATGTCGTTGGTCAAATGCGGCTGCTCTTCCTGGGCGATGCGGCCGATCTTGAATTGACCGACCGCAATCCGCGCATGCGCGCCGTCCAGATGGGTGTACATTCCGGCGCTGGCTCGGAGCTCGAGGACATTCTGAGCTTCGTTCAAGGTCCAGATGCGCACGAATGCCACGCCCAGAAAGTGGACCATGAGCCAAGCGGAACGCTGCAACGTATTTGCGACGGAATCGTTTTGGGTCAGCACCATGGCGATTTCAGAGACTAGCGCCGACAACTCGCCTTGCTCGGCCAGATCGGCCGTGCGCGCCGCCACGCGGGCCTCCAGTTCGTCCTGCGATTCCTGCAGCGCCTGCTCCGCGCATTGCCGCTCCTCCACCTCGGCGGCAAACGCTTCATTGGCCCGCGTCAGACTAAGGACCGCCTGAGCCCTGGCGCGGAAGATGGAATACATGCTCCCGAATAATCCTGTCAGGACCAACGCGTAGGCCAAGATCTTGAGAACGTGAGTGGCCAAATGCAAAGCATCGAAAGGCCGCGCGGAGAATGGTGTGTAGACCGCTTGGTCCAGCGTCTCGACAATCAGGAACAGCATCAGGCTGTGCGAGAATCCGTCCGTTTTCCAGCCGCCTTTGCGCCAGTACCCCGCGGCTGCGATGGCGAAGAAGATTCCAGCGATCAGCTCGGCCGGCCGATGAACGGGCCATTGCGATTGGTAGGCTTGCGGAAGCCGCGCCCACAGAAAAAATGCGAAGCTAGCCAGCGTCCAGCCACCGACCAGAAGGTAAATCCAGCGTTCCCTGCTTCGGTTGGGTGCCTCGTTTCGCCAGATGAAGAGGCTGGCGCATATCAAGACCGACAAAAAAAGTTGCGACAGCGCCCCCGTCCAAGGGATCAAAGCAGCCAGCGAAGATGGCGAGCAGCCGGCACAAAACTCGGAAGTGACTACAGTATGAAAACCATCCAGGAGTCCCGCGCCCAGAAAACCACTTCCCAGAATCAGGTAGGAGGCGCTCTTTTGGCTGTAATAACGTACTAGCGCGATCGCGCCGATGACGAACGCCAGCAGCGTCGCAATGGTTTCGAGGATGGTGTGGATCTCGGCATTCCCCATCCAGGTGAGTTGACCTACTGCATACCTGGGGGCCAAAAGTCCGACAAAGAGCGCGGCGCAGGCCAAGCTTCGCAATCGTGCCGGATTGGCTAGCACCTTCCCCATCAACGTGCTTATCGGCCACGCTGGGTGAAGTAATACGTTTATCCCCGGAATTACGGGATCCGGCTTTACTTATTTCCCTCCCCGCCTCCTTTCCCGCCAATTCCACGCCGATCATATGATAGAAATATCCGTTAAGCGAGGTTTAGATGCGTTCCAGGCTAATAATGCCGGCTGTTGCCCTGTGCCTGACCGCCTGTGGCGGGCCCGTACTCGACTATGAAACCGCCGTCAATCTAATGCGGGAAAGAGCGGCCGACCCGATCCGCACCAGCATCAGCGCTTCTCCCCGTTTTGAAAATCAAGACCCCAAGGTGGCGCGGGCCTATCAGCGGCTTATCGATGCTCACGTGATCCAGTGTCAGTCCAGCGCCGTGGGCGCGATCTGCGAACCGGGGCCTGCCGGGGAGACCATTACGCAGGAGGGCGTGACCGATCTTTCGGTGGTCGCCGGCCGTTGGGTACCGGCCTCAATCGTCGCTATCCAGCGTACCGGGCCGGACAGCGCGTCGGCCGATGTGCGCATGACGTTTGAGCCCAGCACACTTTTTCAGGAATTCGAAGACGCCTTCGATTCGATTGAATCGCCCGGTTCCATGCTGGCCGCCACGACCCGAAAGCAGGGCAAAATGGTGCACGTGACGTTCGAACGCTACGGCGACGGCTGGCACGTCGAAAATGTCGAATAAGCTACTTTAACTGGGAATGTAGAGGGATGCGAAGCCTGCAATGGATTGAGCCCCTGGTCGTTCGAGGGGAAGAACAAGCTCGGCCTTGGAGGGGCGTTCTAACGTGACACACGCACGCGATCGCCAAAGAGGGTAATAATTTCCAAGGGGGGATGTAGTCTGGGTAGATTCTTCATGGTGGGATTGCGAGGGGCCATTGTTGACCTTCCTACAAACGATTGAATCCATTAGGATCCCCAGGGGCTCTAATATCATTGGTCTTATCTGGCAAAGCAATCCGGTTACCAAGTCATTCGCGATAACTGCAAAGGTCATCGATCCCTGTATTGCCGCCACAAAGTACCAGAACTACGCGGGAATCCGGCCCGAACCGGTCACTCAAACGCTCGGCTGCGGCGAGCGTGCAGGAAGCGGCCGGCTCGGTTAGCACTTTGGCACGCTCCAGCAGAAAGCGGAGGGCGCTGACAGCTTCCGAATCCGGCACCACGGTGACGCTTTCCAGATGCTTTTGCGCCAAAGCCAGGGTTCCTGCCGACACCGACGGCGCACCCAGAGTGCGCGCAATGGAAGTGATGGCGGACAACTGCACCGGCTGGCCCTGGGCAAGGGCCTTCGACATGGCATCCGCGCCTTCGGTTTCGACGCCCCACATGCGCGCGCCCGGCTTCAGGGACTTGACCGCGGTTGCCACGCCGCCGATAAAGCCGCCGCCTCCGATGCTCACAACCAGGTCGGTCACTTCCGGCTCGTCTTCGACGATCTCGAGGCCGACCGTGCCTTGTCCGGCCATCACCAGCGGATCGTCGAAGGGATGGATGGAAGTCCAGCCTTCGTTTTCGTAACCGGCGATTTTCTCAAACGCTTCGGCCGCGCTGGGAACCAGGACTACTTCCGCGCCGTAGCCTCGGGTGGCTTCGATATAATTTCGCGGCGTAGCCTGGGGCATCAGAATTACTGCTGGAAGTCCAAGCTGGCGGCCCACATACGCCACCGCCTGCGCATGATTGCCGCCGCTGACAGCCACCAGACCGCGGCCGCGCTGTGCCTCCGGAATACTCAGCACCTTGTTAAATGCGCCGCGAACCTTAAATGAGCCGGTTTTCTGAAACAGCTCCAGTTTCAAGAAGACTTTTGCGCCCAGCCGCGCGCTTAATGTCGCACTCGATACCAGCGGCGTTCTGGCCACGCGTCCTGTGATGCGCTGGCGGGCCTTGAGAATGTCGCCGATACCAATCAAGAAAATATCTCCCCGGCGCTGCGAAACGTGTTGGCATGAGCTTCCGCGGTGAGTTCGATCGGCCGGGAATATCCGCCGCCCAGCGTCACGACAATAGGAACGTCATGAGTCCGCGTTGCGACTAACACCCGGCGGTCGCGTTCCTTCAGACCCGCCCGCGTAAGCGCCATGCGCCCTAGCGTGTCCGAGGCCAGCGCATCGACTCCCGATTGATAAAAGACGATGTTCGGTTTAAAGGCGAAGACGCGTGGAAGCACGCTGTCGAGAGCGTCAAGATATTCCTGGTCGCGCGTCCCATCCTCGAATTCAATGTCGATCTTGCTGCGCTGCTTGCGGAAAGGAAAATTAGATTTGGCATGCAAGGAAAGCGTGAGGACGTCAGGCTCTTGTTCGAAAATCTGAGCGGTTCCGTCGCCCTGGTGCACGTCCAGATCGATGACCGCCGCGCGCTGAATGCGTTTTTCCGACCGCAGCCGCTGGATGGCGATCGCGATATCGTTGAACACGCAGAAGCCCGACCCTTCGGCGCGAAAAGCATGATGCGTGCCGCCGGCCAGATTCCCTCCCCAGCCCGAATCGAACGCGTCGCAGCTGGCGCTCAGCGTTCCTCCCACCGATGCCAGCGTCCGTTGCACCAGCGCCTCCGACCACGGAAATCCGATGCGGCGAATGGCGGCGTCCGGCAGCGCGCCGTTCAGAAAATCGCGGACGTAAGCGGCGTCATGGGCCAGTTCGATGACCGACGGATCGGCAAAAGGGGCTTCTTCGAAGCGGAAGCAGCCGTCGGCGGCCAGGAGATCGCGCAGCATCCGGTATTTGGTCATGGGAAACTTGTGGCCGGCCGGAAGGGGAATCGCGTAATGGTCGCAATAGAAGAGGCGATGCTCCACGCTGGTTCAATCCTTCGGTGGTTTAGCGTTTCGATAGATCCCGGATCAAAATATCCTTGAACCGCATGTTTCCCCGCCCGCCCGAATGCAACTGCAGCGCGATCCCGCCATCCGCGCCAAACGGCTTGGGATCGGTGTAGTCCACCATCTCGACCGCATTCAGCCGCGCCACATAGCGATTGCCTTCCACTTTTAGCAGATATTCATTCCAGTCGTCCGGGCGGATTACCGTCTCGTTTTCCGGCGCCGGCCAGACCAGCCACTGGCGTCCGACATCGTAAATGCCACCGGTGTGGCGGCCGATGTTGCAGTCGATTTCAAACTGCGGGCCTTGTACCACGTCCGCCGTCCCAGGCTTGAACTCGACATGGAAGAAAACACCGCTGTTACCGTCACCTTCGCACTTGAACCGCAGAGACAGTTGAAAATCCTTGAAGTTTTTCCCGGTTCGCAGATAGCCGTAGCCCTGGGTCAGCGCCTGCCCGTGAATGGTTCCGCCTTCGACGTCCCATTTCTCGTTGCCGATGGTGACCCATCCGGCGAGATCCTTGCCGTTGAACAACGAGACCCAGTCCTCTCCAGGGGGCTTGGGTTTGGAAGCCTGGGCGTTAAGCAGCGCAGGGACTACGAACAGCAGCAATAAAACGTACGTGTTGACACGAATGTCGGCACGGCACGCCCGAGTGCGTGCGCCACGGTTTTTCATCTAATCTCCTCCTAACTCAGCGCGGATTTCGGAAGCGATTTGGTTGGCGAATTTTTCCACGCGCTCCAGATCGGGACCTTCCACCATGACGCGCGCCAATGGCTCGGTGCCGGAGAACCTTACCAGTACGCGCCCGGCATCGCCGAAGGACGTTTCGGCATCGCGGATGGCTGCTTTCACCCCGGGCAGCTCCTCGAGCGGCTTCCGCTCGCGCACCCGGACATTAACGAGGCGCTGTGGATAGACCTGCATTTCGCTGGTAAGTTCATCCAGACCGTTGCCCGAGGCCCGCATCGCCTCGAACACCCGCAGCGCGGTAAGCATTCCGTCGCCGGTGGTTGCAAATTTATGAAAGATGACGTGGCCGGACTGCTCGCCGCCCAGCACCGCGCCAATTCGAATCATCTCTTCGAGAACGTACTTATCGCCCACCGGCGTCCGAATCAATCGAATTCCATGCGAATTCAGGGCCCTCTCCAGCCCGAGATTCGACATCACCGTGGCGACTACAGCCGGCGGTTCTTCGCCGCACTCCAGCCAGCCCCGCTCTTTCAAATAACGAGCTGCCACCAGTAGCACCGCGTCACCGTCGATGATCTTTCCGGCCTTCGAAACAAACAGCGCGCGATCCGCATCGCCGTCGAACGCCACGCCAACATCGGCCGATTCGGCCAGCACGGCCGACCGTAGCACTTCCAAGTGCAGCGACCCGCAGTTGAGGTTGATATTGCGGCCGTCCGGGGAACAATGCGTCATGCGCACGGTTGCGCCCAGCCGTTCGAATAGCTCCGGCGCCAGGGCAGACGCGGATCCATTGGCGCAGTCGCAAACAATCCTGAGGCCGGCGAGCCCCTGGGGCAGCGTGGAAGCCAGATGCTCGATGTAGGCGCGATCGAGACCTTTGTCCACCCGGAGCGTGGAGGGCGAAGAGGCCGCTCCGTCGCGAAGCAGCGCGAAAATCCCGGCCTCCAGAAGCTCTTCCTGCTGGTCGGGGAGCTTGTAGCCGGAATGCCCGATCAGCTTTATCCCGTTATCCCGATAGGGATTGTGCGAGGCCGAGATCATGACGCCCGCGGCGAACGGTCCCGTCTTGGCGAGGTACGCTACGCCCGGCGTGGTGGTGATACCGGCGAAGTTCACGGAAATTCCCTGGCCCGCCAGTCCTCCGGCGACTTCAGCCGCGATCCAAGAACCGGATTCGCGAGTATCCATGCCGATCACAACCCGCCGTTCCTGGTTCGACTGGAGCACCCACTGGCCCAAAGCTGTGCCGACGGCGTTGGCGGTCTTGGGATCCAGCGGATATTCGCCTGCCACTCCACGGATCCCGTCTGTTCCAAACAGCGTGCGCGCCATTCTTAGGGTTCCTGGGAACCAGTTCTTTCGAGCGTTACCTTAAGCGTAATAGTATTGGGCCCATCCAGCCGCACCTGGGCATCGCCGAGGTTGACATGGGTGTGGAATTCAGCCGAGCTGATAACGCCGCTAAGATCGACGGGGTCGGTCCACACTCGATCGATTCTCTTTACCCGCTCCTCGGGTCCGCGAATCGGTATATTTTCCGGCACGATGGTGTAAGAGCGAACGCTATAGCCGGGCTGAGGCGGCTTGGAATATCGCGGGAGAATCTTAACGCTTTCTGTTTCTAAATGGTCGAAAGTCAATGTTATTTGCGAGGGAACCGTGCGATAGAAGGTGGTGCCGGACGGGAGATTGAAGTTGAAGGGATGCATGGTATAGGTGCGCTCACCCGGGTGCGCGTCGGCGAGATCCAGAATCAACGCGATATCGGTTAAGTTATCCCGCGAAAGCCGGCCCGACGGTCCCCGAATCTCAAGATGCATACGCTCCGGCACATTGGCCCCGATGTCCAGATCCTCCGGAAGATTCTTGAATTCGACCGGGACCGACAACGAGGTTGCGAGCTCGGGTTCCCGCGCCACCGCGATCCAAATAGCGACCGCAATCAGCAAGGAGAGCAGCTTCCAGCCGATATTATGCGTGAAGAATTGTTTCATGATCGGTCAAAGCTCGATTCGCCGACCGCCGACGCTCTATGAGTCACGGCCGCCGAGGTCCGCATATCGCCGCGCTCCAGACGCCCGGTGAGCAACTGTTCCACCCGATCCAGCGCAACGTCCAGTTCGATTTCCGAAAAGGCCGCGATCGAAATTCTCCCGGTCTCTTCAGAGACCACCACCGCCATGCAGTCCGATTCTTCGGTGATTCCGAGAGCGGCCCGGTGGCGCGTTCCCAGTTCGGTGATCAGCAGCGGGTTGGTAGTGAGCGGAAGAAAGCAGGCTGCGGCGGTAATGCGATCGCCTTGAATGATAACGGCGCCATCGTGCAGCGCGCCCCCGGGATGGAAGATGGAACACAACAGGTCGCGCGAAACGGCCGCATCCAGATTCACTCCGCTCTCGACGAAAGTCCGCAGCCCTAGCTTCCGCTCCAAGACGATCAGCGCGCCGATCCTCTTCTGCGCCAGGTGCGCGATCGCCAGCAGGACCTCCTGCGTCAGCTCACGCCTCTCCAGCTGGGTGACCCCCAGAAATGGCCGGCGGCCCAGACGCGCCAACATGCGCCGCAGCTCGGACTGGAACATCACAATCAGGGCGATGGCCGTATACGGCGCCAGCGTCGCCAGGATGGTGCGCAAGACCTCCAACTTTGCCCAGAGAGCGACGAAATAAATGAGAACCAGAATTCCGATGCCGATCAGGATATGGACGGCGCGCCGGCCGCGAAGAATCAGAAGCAGCTGGTAAATAAGAGTCGCTACCACCAGGATGTCGATGGCCGCGGTAACGGTGAACTTCGGCATCTCCGAAAACGGGAATGAGAGAAACTGCACCACTTACTAATTTATCGCGTGCAACCGGGTAAACGGCAATAGCTCTATTGGAAATCAATACCTGGGGAGGTTTCCGGGGTGCTCCTGAGCGTTACCAGGCTCGCAAAGACCTTAGTACCTATCTTTCGGTTCCGGAGCGGACGATAGGACATTGAAAGGTCTCTTAGGGTGCCGTCCATCTCTGTATTTGCGTGCGAAGCACAGCCCGTCGCAATCGAAGGACTGCAGAAGGTCCTGGGGGTTTGCGATGACCTGGCGCTCAGCGGTACGGTGTCAAAGATTACCGACGCGCTGGACGCCATAAGCAGCCTGCGGCCGGACGTAGCTTTAGTCGATCTGAGCGCCGGTCTGGCGCCCGCCATCCGGCTGGTGACCAGTCTCAAAGCGGCCTCCGTTCCCTCGCACATCGTGCTGTGGGTGGTGGACCTGCCCGAAATGGAAGCCTTTCGCGCGCTGCAGATGGGCGTTCGCGGCATTCTCAAAAAGACGCTGCCGGTGACAAAGCTGATCGAGTGCCTGCGCGAGGTGGGAGCGGGAAAGATCTGGATGGATGACTCCGAACACGTCACTCAGTTCATCCAGCGCAAGGAAGCCTCGCGGCTCACTCCTCGTGAGAAGGAAGTGGTGCGGCTGATCTGCCGGGGCATGAAGAATAAGCAGATTGCTGAGAATCTGCATATTACGGCCGGAACCGTCAAAGTGCACTTGATGCACATTTTCGAGAAGACGGGCTTAAAAGACCGGCTGGCTTTGGCAGTCCATGGACGCGAGCTGGCGGGCTCGGAAAACCAATCCAAAGAAGCCACCAACACCGGCGCCTCCTGACGGGCGGCCGCGTTTGCTAAAGCACGGGGGCTGAACGGCCGATCAACGAAAAGGCGCTACCAGGTCCGGATTTTAAATCTCTAGGCATATCTCTTGGCAAGCTCGACTCAATCGCTTCGGCCGGCGCCCATATCGCCCTCCCTCACTGCACAGGCTCAACTCGCCTCCACGCCCTGGAGGCGGGCATTAGTGCCCTCTATTTCGGACTGCTTCTTTATTGCTTTGATGGCGTGGCTATTTGTGTGCGGCTCCAATGGGTGGAAGGCGTTGCTGATGGACGGCGATACCGGCTGGCATATCCGCACCGGAGAGTATATCCTCGCGCACCACGCCGTGCCCACCCAGGATCTGTTCTCCTTTTCCAAAGTAGGGCAGCCGTGGTTTGCCTGGGAATGGCTCAGCGACGTTTGGTTTGGAATTCTATTCAGAATCGGGGGGCTGAAGGCGATCGTGCTTTTCGCCGGAGTCCTGATTACGCTTTTCGCCACGGTGCTGCTGCGGTATGCAGTATGGCTGGGCGCCAACGGATTGCTGGCGGCCTTCATCTGTATGTTCGCGGTAGGCGGCTCCTCGATGCACTTTCTGGCGCGGCCTCATCTCTTTACCTTGCTGTTGCTGCCGGCCTGCTTATGGCTGGTGGAAGCGGATCGCCGCAAGAATACGCAATGGGTCTGGCTGCTGATTCCCATCACCATGCTGTGGGCCAACTTGCACGGCGGCTTCATGGTACTTGTGGCCTGCCTGGCGCTGCTGGTGGTCGGCAGCGCGGTGGAAGCGTTGCTCGGCCGTGGACGCTGGCCCTCCGTTCGCAGATATGCCGCGCTCCTAGGGGCCTGCTCGGCGGTGACGCTGGTGAATCCTTACGGCATCGCTCTGCATGTCCATATCGTCGAATATATGCGGTCGGATTGGATCCAGAACCTGGTTCAGGAGTTTCAGGCGCCCACCTTCCGGACGGAAGGCCAGTTGCAATATGAAGCCCTGTTGATCGGTGGATTGGTATTGGCCGGATTATTGCTGCGGAAGCGGCGTGTCCCTGAGGCGCTGTGGCTGCTGTTTCTGGCCCATTCGTCGCTCATCAGCCTGCGGCATGCGCCGCTCTTTGCCGCCGTAGCCGCCCCGCTGATCGCGTCCGAGCTGAGCGGGGGTTGGAAAACTTTGGCCCAGGGGCGCAAAAAATCGTCTATTCTGAGCATTTTCCACCAATTGGGCCAGGATTTGACGCCCAATTTCGAACGCACCAGTGTTTGGCCGGCCTTGGTCATTGTTACGCTCGTGTTCCTGGATGCTCCAGTCACCTGGCCGCGAGACTTCCCGAGCGAGGCTTTTCCCACCACGATGGTGCATGAGAACGCTAAGGTTCTCGAGTCCGGACGGCTCCTGACAACCGACCAGTGGGCGGACTATATGATCTATACTTTCTATCCAAAACAGAAAGTGTTCATAGACGGCCGCAGCGACTTCTACGGTGAATCTCTCGGTACCGAGTACCTTCACCTACTTCAAGGCGCGTATGACTGGCGGGATATCCTCAACCGTCGCGGCTTCGATCTGGCACTGCTGCCGGTTGGATGGCCCCTGGTTCAGATCTTGAAACAGGACTCCTCGTGGCAAGTAATCAAAGATGATAACCGCGCCATTCTGTTTCGGCGGCTACGTCTACAAAGCCAATCCGACTAAGTAGATTCACCCCCCACCCGAGCATCCACCGTACTAAAGAAAACCCGGCGCGACGCTAATGAAAACCTCCCATTTTGCCGAATCAATAGAACAGGAGACGGACGGGCATGAGAACCAAGCTGAACCTGGACGGTTCAAATCGGCGTGTTGCGGAAAGGCTGGAAATGCCAGGCCTGCCGCTACCGCCCCCTATGCCGCCGGCCCAAATGCCGCCAGCCCGGATGCCGCTGGAATGGCTGGATGCCGGCAACTGGCGGTTGCCTTCCGGCAAAGCTCTGGCGGAGTTCGCCTTGCAAGCGGGTTTCTTGGCGCCGCTGCTCTTCAAGGCGGAGCGATTCGGAAGAAGTGAACAATTTGATCGCGCGGGCTCGCGCGAAGCGGCGGTCATGCCGTCGCGCGCCAGGCATTTTGGAAAAGGGAGTGGCCGGTGACGGCGCAATGCTGGATTTCGGGCATAGTCGGGATCGCCGCGATCGTGGACGATCTGGCGCGGCGACAGATCTCCAACTGGATTCCCTGCTCGGCTTTTGCCGCCGGATTGATTCTTCAAACGGTGGAGGGCGGCTGGCGTGGAACCGGCACGGCGCTGCTGGGCACCGTCACGGGAGCCGCCGTTTTCTTGATTTTCTATTTGCTCGGCGGTATGGGCGGTGGAGATGTAAAGTTGATGGCCGGTTTTGGCGCGGTCCTGGGAGCCAGACAGCTTCTGGAAGCCGCCTTGTGGACGGCCGGTTGCGGCGGGGTGATGGCGCTGGTGGTGATTGCCGCCAGTCAGCTTCGGCAGTTCTGGACAGTAAGGCGGCCGGAATCTGCGACCGGAACGGGGACCTCGGGCTCGACCATACGCACTCGGCGAGAGTCCATCCCCTACGCTCCAGCCATCGCGGCCGGAGTCTGGCTGAGTCTGGTCCCCAAGACATGAGGACAAATTTTGCATTCCGGTTCCTGGTAGGAGAGTGCAGGAGAGAAGGATATGGATCGTAGATTTTTGACCGTGTTGGGCGTGAGTCTGCTGTTCGCGCTGGTGATTTCGAGCGTTTTTTATCAGATGACGGCGCGCGCCGGGGCAAAGCCGAAGCCGGAGCAAACCGATTTGAAAGATGTTGTGCTGGCAGCCCGGCCATTGTCGGTTGGCACCACCGTGAAGCCGGCCGACATCAAGTTGGGAAAGGTGCCGACCGCGGCCTTTCCCAAGGGCGCCTTTAGCAAAGCCGAAGAGGTCATCGACCGCCCGCTGATCAGCAACATTCTGATCGATGAGCCGGTGCTCGAAGGACGCTTGGCGGCGCGGGGCAGCGGCTTGGGCCTGGCGCCGATCATTCCTGTCGGCATGCGAGCAGTTACCGTGCGCGTCAACGACGTTACCGGCATTTCCGGTTTCGTTTTGCCCGGAATGAGAGTGGATGTCCTGGTGACAGGACGGCCGCCCAATAGCGATGGAACCATCACTACCACCTGTTTGCAAAACATGGTGGTCCTCTCCGCCGGCACGGCCATTCAAGCCGACGCCCGGGGCAATGCCATTCAGGCTGCCGCCGTTACTCTGCTGGCTACGCCCGAACAGGCCGAAACCCTGACGCTCGCCAACACCGAAGGCCGCATCCAGTTGGTTTTGCGGAACGGCAGCGACCAGACCATCGAAAAGACGCCGGGCCGCGAGGTGAGTGAGTTGTACGGCGTTCGCGCGGTACAGAAAAAACCCGCCGCCGAAGCTCCCCCGCCCCGGCCTCGCCCGCAGCCAGTCGCGGTGGTCGCGGCGCCTCCACCGCCGCCTCCTCCACCGGATCAAATCGTCGTCATTCGGGGAACCACAAAGACCGTGGAAGTCGTGGGCGTCAACCGCCCGGGGGATAGGTAACCATGCACCGCAGAAATGAGCTGTTCTCGGTTCTCTTAACGCCGGCCATACTGCTTCTGGCAGCCGCGCCCGGCGTGTTAGCCCAAGGCGGCCCGGAAGATGTGAGATTGACGGTCGGTAAGAGCATCGTTATCGACTATCCAGCCGATATCTCTCGAATCTCTACCAGCAATCCCGAGATCGTGGACGCCTCGCCGGTGACCGGCCGGGAAGTGCTGGTCCATGGCAAATCCTTCGGAACCGTCACTCTGGTGGTCTGGAGCAAGACTGGCCAGCGCAATTTCTACAACATCACCGTGGAGCAGAATCTGGAGCCGCTCCGCAAACTGTTGAAGGATACTTTCCCCAAGGAAGACATTCACGTTCAATCCTCGCGGGAGTCTCTTTCGCTGACCGGCCGCGTCGCCAGCAAGGATGCCGCCGACCGTGCGACCGCGCTTGCGGCCCCCTTCGCCAAAACGGTCGTCAACAATCTACAGGTCGCTTCTCCAGCCGTCGACAAGCAGATTCTGCTGCGCGTCAAATTCGCCGAACTGGACCGCACTGCTTCCATGCAATTCGGCGTCAATCTGGTTTCCACCGGAGCAACCAACACGATCGGCAGCGTGACCACCGGTCAGTTTCCCGCTCCCAGCCCAACTTCTATCGGGGGCGGCGCCGGCAGTGGCGCGACCAGTTCTCTCTTTTCGATTACCAACGCGCTCAATATCTTCGCTTTTCGGCCGGATCTCAATCTGGGGGCGCTCATTAAAGCTCTGCAAAGCCAAAATATCTTACAGATTCTCGCCGAGCCCAATCTGGTCACCACGAGTGGCAAGGAGGCCAGTTTCTTAGTGGGCGGCGAGTTCCCTATCCCGGTTCTGCAAGGCGGAGCAAACTCCGGCGCGGTAACGATTCAGTTCCGCGAATTCGGAGTCCGGCTTACTTTTAATCCCCTGGTGACAGACAACAATACCATCCGGTTATATGTAAAACCGGAAGTCTCTTCGCTGGACTACTCGAACGCGGTGTCCTTCAACGGATTTACAATCCCAGCCTTGTCCTCACGAAAGATGGAGACCAACATCGAGCTCGGCGAAGGGCAGAGCTTTGTGATCGCCGGATTGATCGACAACCGGCTGACCGAGACCGCCACGCGCATTCCCGGTTTGGGTAGTATCCCAATCCTCGGCAATCTGTTCAAGAGCAAGGAAGTGGACCGCAGCAACACGGAATTGATCGTGGTGGTGACGCCCGAGGTCACCATGCCGCTGCAGCCTGGTGAAGCCAAACCAATGCCGGTCATGCCGCGGACTTTTCTGACGCCGCTCACTCCCTCCAACGTGTCTGATCCGTTCGCCACCCAACCGAAGACCGGAGGGAAATCCAAGTAGGACGCGCAGCCCAACGGACAGAAGGCCATGAGGAGCAATCAATGACAGCCCGGGGACCGGTTCTAACGGCCTTGTCGGTTATACCCAGCCGCGAGTTGGCCAGCCAGTTCTCGCTGGGCATCGAACGCACGCGCGCCTTCCAGGTCCTGTCCGATTTCAAGTCCTATCCGTCCCTGCAGACACTCGAAATTCGCCTGCGTCAAACCAAACCGGACGTCATATTACTGGACTTGGTCAGCGACCTGGATGTGGCCTGCGAGTTGATCCGCAGCGTGAACGCTCTCAATCTACAAACTCACGTCGTGGGACTGCACCTCCGCAACGATTCCGATGCCATTCTCCGATCGTTACGAATGGGCGCTAGCGAATTTCTCTACGCGCCCTTCGACCCCCAGACGCAGACCGAGGCTGTGGCGCGCATCCGGCGCTTGCTCCAGCCCGAACCGGTGGACGACGCTCAGCCGGGAACGATCATCTCCTTCGCCAGCGCCAAGCCCGGCTCGGGCGCGTCGACTTTAGCCGCCCAGACCGCCTTCGCGTTGCGCAGAACCACTTCCCAGCGCGTTTTGCTGGCCGACTTCGATCTGATGGGCGGGATGATCGGTTTCTACCTAAAGCTCAGCCATACCAAGTCGTTGCTGGATGCTCTTGAAGCAGCCGACCAGTTGAATGACGCCCTGTGGCCCTCTTTCGTGGCAGCGGCGGACGGCGTCGACATTCTTCCGGCTCCCGAGACAGCCTATGCCGGCGGCGTGGACGCAGCGCGCCTGCACGCGGTATTGGAGTACGTGCGCTTGAACTATGACTGGGTGGTAATCGATCTGCCGGTCGTCTTTCAACGCCTCAGCTTAATGACGGTCTCGGAGTCCGACCGGGCCTTCCTAGTGTCCACCTCCGAGTTGCCGAGTCTGCATCTGGCTCGCAAGGCGGTCAACCTGCTCGATCAGCTGGGCTTCCCCAAGGATCGTTTTCAAATCATGGTGAACCGCATCAATAAGCGGGATGAAATCGGAGGAGCGGACTTCGAAAAACTGTTTAACTGCCCGGTTCATTCGCGCGTTCCCAACGACTATTTTTCTCTGCACCGGGCGGTGACCCTGGGCCAGCCGGTGGATGGGCATTGCGAACTGGGTAAAGCCATTCAGAGCCTGGCCGAACGGCTCTGCGGTAGTGGATCCAATGACAAGAAAAAGCCAGTGATGGCCGATTTGAAGGCCGTGCCTTCGGCGGTTTAGTAAACGTTTTCTATGTTCCCGAACCTTGAAACCAAATCGACGCCGCAGATCAGCTGGGAGCAGCGCCTGCTGAAGAACGGCGGCAAGTCCAAGGGCGCGCTCAAGCCCGAATATCAAGAACTGAAGTTCACCCTGCACCGCAAGCTGGTAGACAAAATCAACCTGGAGGCGCTGGCCACCATCGACAACCAGCGTGTCCGCAGCGAAGTGCGCCAGGCCCTGATTTCGCTCATCGACTCCGAGCCGACGCTGCTCAGCTCGCTCGAGAAGCAGCAGATCTGCGACGAAGTCCTGGACGAAGTCTTCGGCTTGGGGCCACTCGAGCCGCTCCTTCAGGATCCCACCATTTCCGACATCCTGGTCAACACCTATAAGCAGGTGTACATCGAACGCAAAGGCTTGTTGGAGCTGACTACGGTCAGTTTCCGCGACAACCAGCACCTTTTGCGGATCATCGACAAAATCGTCTCCCAAGTGGGGCGCCGCGTGGATGAATCCACGCCTATGGTGGATGCGCGACTAAGCGATGGCTCGCGCGTCAACGCCATTATTCCGCCTCTGGCCGTGGACGGGCCGCTACTATCCATCCGCCGTTTCAGCACCGACAAGCTGATGCCGCCGGATCTGGTAGACCGGCGCGCCACCACGCAAGGCATGATGGAGTTGCTCGAAGGAGCGGTCAAGGCCCGCCTTAACATTATCATCGCCGGCGGCACCGGCGCCGGCAAAACCACGTTGCTCAATGCACTTTCGGCATTCATCTCGCCCAAAGAGCGCATCGTAACCATTGAAGACGCGGCCGAGCTGCAGCTTAAGCAGCCCCATGTGGCGCGCCTCGAAACCCGCCCGGCTAACCTCGAGGGCAACGGCGCGGTCCGGCAGCGCGAGTTGTTGGTGAACAGTTTGCGTATGCGCCCCGATCGCATCGTGGTGGGCGAAGTCCGCGGCGAGGAAGCCCTGGATATGTTGCAAGCCATGAACACCGGTCATGATGGTTCGCTCACCACCGTTCACGCCAACAGCCCTCGCGACGCCGTCTCGCGCCTGGAAGTCATGGTGTCGCTGGCCAATTCCAACATGCAGCTGGTCTCCATCCGCCAGCAGATCGCCAGCGCCGTGCACCTGCTCGTGCAGGCTTCGCGCATGAGCGACGGTTCGCGCCGGGTGATCAACATTACTGAAGTGACCGGCATGGAAGGCGACGTGGTGACTTTACAGGACATTTACGTCTTCGAGAAACGGGGCTTGAATCCTGACGGGCGGGTAGTCGGCCGCTTTGCCGCCACTGGCATTCGCCCCAAGTTCTACGAGAAGCTGTTGGCCGCCGGGGTCCGGCTTCGCACCGATCTGTTTGATGAGGTGGTGGAGGTCTGAACGCCATGTTTCTGATCATTGCCATCGCGGTTTGGGTTTGCGCGCTCGTGCTGTGGTGGCTCTTTTCCAACGCTTTTCGCCATTCCGACATGGACCGGCTGAAAAGCCGCCTGCTCGGCTCCAACAAGCCGAAGAAGGGTAAGGTAGCCGCTCAGAACGCATCTTTGATTCAGACCGACGAGAACAGCAATGCGCTGTTATCCACCAAGTTCCTGAAGCGCTTCCAGCTCCAGACGAAATTGCAAGAGCTGCTCGAGCAGGCCGGCATGAAGTGGAGCACGCACCGGCTGGTCAACACCTGTCTGCTGGCTTTCGTAGCTGGGGGCGCCGTGGCGTGGCTGCTGCTGCCCCTGCAGTTCCGGCGCTTTGTATACGTTCCGGCGCTGGCTGTGGGATCTCTCCCGCTGCTCATGGTGATGCGCAAGCGCAAAGCCAGAATGGCGCGCTTCGAGGAGCTGTTCCCCGAGAGTCTGGAATTCGTGGCGCGCTCCATGCGCGCAGGCCATGCATTCTCGGTTTCGCTCGAAATGATCCATCGCGAGTTCCAGGAACCGCTGGCGGGCGAGTTCCGGAGAACCTTCGAGGAGCACAATCTGGGCTTACCGCTGGACGTGGCCTTGCAAAAGCTCGCCAAGCGCGTCCCCTCCCTGGACGTGCACTTTTTCGTCTCAGCGGTGCTTTTGCAGAAGCGCACCGGCGGCAACCTGGCCGAGATTCTGGACAAACTGGCCTATGTGATCCGCGAGCGCTTCAAGCTGCGCGGCCGCATCCGGGCCATCAGTGCGCACGGCAAGATGACCGGCGGGGCGCTCACCTGCATACCCATCGGCGTGGCGGTGATCATGTTCTACGCCAATCCAGATTACGTCCGTTTCTTCTTTCTGGACGACGTCGGCAATCTCATGCTCGGCGGCGCGGTGGTGTTGCAGATCATAGGTTACGCCATCATCCGGCAGATCGTGAAAATCGAGGTCTGAGTCATGGTCATTCTCTTTAGTTTCTTCATCTTCTTGCTCTTCGCGGCCGGACTCTCCTTTGCGGGCATGAAGCTGTATGTCAAACCCAAGGAAGCTATCGAGCGCGTAGCCGGTACGGCGCTGGAGGGCCACGACGCCGCGCCAGTGCATCCCAGTCTGGTGTTTCACGACATGGTAAAGCGGCTGGGCGCACTGGTGCCGGCGTCTCCTAAAGATGTCACCGTGATGCAGCGCCGGCTGATTCGCGCCGGGTACCGCAATCCCAATGCGCTAAAGGTGCTGTATGGCGCCAAGGTGGCGTTCGCCGTTTTGCTGCCGCTCATGGTGGGAGCGGCGGTGCTCAATTCCTCGGCTGATCAGACCAACAAATTCGGCGCCATCCTGGCCGCCATCGCGGTCGGATTCTTCGGCCCCAATGAGTATGTCCGGATGTCCGCCAAGCGGCGCCAGAAGCAGATCCATCGGGGCCTGGCCAATTCGCTCGACCTGCTGGTGGTCTGCGTAGAATCCGGCCTGGGCCTCGATCAGGCGATTCTGCAGGTAGCCAAGGAACTGGAACACGCCCATCCGGAAATTAGCGAAGAGTTCGCCATTGTGAATCTCGAATTGAAAGCCGGTAAGCGCCGGGCCGAGGCCTTGCGCAACCTGGCCGATCGCACCGGGGTAGAGGACCTCAAGAAGCTGGTGGCGGTATTGATTCAGGCCGACCGCTTCGGCACCGGCGTAGCCCAGAGTTTGCGGGCGCATTCCGATTATATGCGCGTTCAGGCGCGCCAGATCGCCGAAGAAAAGGCCGCCAAGCTGGGCGTCAAGCTGGTTTTCCCAATCTTTTTTTGTATCTTGCCCTCCTTATTTGTCGTAACGGTGGGGCCGGTGGTTATGCGTATCATCCGGGAGCTGATCCCGATGATGAACAACATGTAGCGGAATTCATTTCGCGGGAAAGGAGAAAGAACGATGGATAGCTCGATGATTCGCATCGTTTGCGCGGTAGCGGCAATCCTGTTTCTGGGGTTGATCGTATTGCGCCGCAAAAAGGGCGCTGAGTAGCGCTTCTGGCACCCTCTGGGCGCACCAGGCGCCGGCAATTTACCGCGCCATGCACGAAGGCATGACATGGCGCTGGCTTGGTGCGCAAGTTCGTGAAGACTGAGGCGCGGCCTGCCCGTCGTCGCGCCTCGATACCAGTTCCAGCTGGACAAACTGGAAATTTGTTTTGGGAGCTAACTGTTATGCTGAGCAAGTCTTATTGGTGGAAATCCGCTTTGGCCGCTTCACTGGCGGCCGCGGCCTGGGGACAAACCTTCGGTAACGTAGTGTCCATTGGAGGGCAGGCCTCCGACTTGGCGCTCGACGAACCCCGCGGGGTTCTCTACATCGCGAATTTTACCGCCAATCGCGTGGAAGTGATGTCTCTCGGCTCCAATACCATCCAGACGTCGATCAATGTGGCCGCTCAGCCCAGCGCGCTGGCGCTCTCTCCGGATGACCGCTACCTGGTAGTGGCCAACTTTGGAAACGCCGCGCCGCCGGCATCGTCGACCAACGCGATCACGGTGATCGACCTCACCACGAATGGAACGCAGACCTTCGCCCTGGGCAGCCCGCCGCTGGGCGTGGCCTTTGGAATCGACGGTCTGGCGCTGGTGGTTACCACTACCGACTTCCTATTGCTCGACCCGGCTTCCGGTACCACCACGGAGCTCAGCACCATCGCCGGAGTCGCCGCCAAGACGCTGCCCCAGCCTCCCGTTAGCTTTCCGACCAATATCGTCTCCGCCTCCATGGCCGCTTCTGGCGATGGCACCAAGATCTATGGGTACGGCAGCACTTTGCTGTTCAGCTACGACGTGACCTCGCGCACGCTTAACTCCGGTCTGTATTCGTCCACTCCAACACTGGGCCCGCAGGCCATCAGCGTCAGCCAGGACGGCTCCTATTTCACCGTAGGATGGGCGCTCAAAGATCCCTATTTCTACAATATCTCGCAGTTCGCCAACATTTCCGGCGCTCTGAACGTCGGTACCAGCGCCATAGATTCGGTGAATAATATCATCTACGCCCAGATGCCGCCCCCCGGAACGCCGCCGTCTCCGGTGATGCAAATAGTCGACTCCGACAATCTGACATTGCGCAATTTGATCAACCTTCCCGAGAATTTCGCCGGCAAGAGCGTACTCTCCAGCGATCAGAACACGCTGTACGGCATTTCCGACAGCGGCGTTATGGTGCTGCCGGTCGGTTCTTTATCGAGCGCGCATCAGCTGACCGCCGCCCAGCAGGATATGGTTTTCCGCGGCAACTTCTGCGACCGCAGCGTGGCCACCCAGACTTTGACCATCACTGATCCAGGCGGCGGTAATACGGCCTTCTCGATCTCCAGCGACACCGCCGGCTTGAGCGTGAATCCCACTAGCGGTGTAACGCCCGCCATCGTTACCGTCAGCGTCGATCCCAACGTCTTTGCCAGCCAGACTGGCACCGTGGTGGCGCACCTGAACCTGCAATCCCCCCAGGCCGTGAACGTGCCGAACCCGGTGCGTGTGCTGATCAACTCTCAGCAGCCGGCGCAGCGCGGCACTTTCGTGGACGTTCCGGGAACGTTGGTTGACATTCTCCCGGATCCCTCCCGCCCGCAATTCTACATTCTCCGCCAGGATCGGAACCAGGTCCAGGTATACAACTCAGTCAACAACACCTTGATCACCACCTTTCGAACCGGCAATACGCCCATGGGAATGGCTATTACGTTTGACGGCAACTACCTGCTGGTCGGCAGCGACAACGCGCAATATGTGAGCGTGTTCGACCTGAACGCTCTCCAACCCGCTCAGCCGGTCCGTATGTTTAACGGCGATTACGTACAATCGCTGGCCGCTTCTTCCAATGCGATCCTGGCGGTTACGCGCAACGCATCGGGCGGCAGCCCGACCGTACATCGCATCGATCTGACGACCCTCACCAGTACGCGGCTGTCCAGCCTGGGCGTGTATCAGAACCAGGTCGCATTGAATTCCGTGATGACTGCCTCCACCAACGGCTCCTCCATTCTGATGGCCTCCTCAACCGGGCAGGTTATGCTCTACGACGCCAACTCCAACTCGTTCACAGTCTCCCGGCAGGACTTCACCGCTCTGTCTGGTTCCTATGCGGCGTCGAACTTCAACCAGTTCGTGGTGGGTAACAATTTGCTCGACTCCTCCTTGGTTCCGATGTCCAAGTTTGAGTCCGGCAGCGGTAGTTCCTCGGGATTCGCGTTTGTGAACCAGGGCGGGTTCCGCACCACCGCTCCCGCACCCGCTAGCGGCGCGCAGAGCACCGCGCCCGGCGTCATCGAGCGGCTCAATCTGAGCAATCCGGCCAGCGCCGTCAGTCTGGCCACTTCCATCGTCGAGGCCCCCCTGCTTGGCACCTCCACCCAGGCTTTCACACGAACCCTTGCGCCCATTTTTGACGGCAGCGCAATTATCAATCTCACCGTGTCCGGCTTTACGGTTCTGGCGCCGAATTACGACGCCTCGGTCGCCCCGCCCCAGATCAGCAGCGTTGTGAACGCGGCGGATTTCACTTCGACCATTGCGCCGGGCGGTCTGATCACCGTTTTCGGAAATCAGCTTAGCCCAGTCAATCTGGCTACCTCCGAGGTGCCGCTGCCGACCGCATTGGCCGACAGCTGTCTGACCGTAAATGGCCTTCCCATGCCGATTCTGTTCGTTTCCCCGAACCAGGTTAATGCACAGATCCCCTTCCAAACCGTCGGAAACGTCACGCTGATCCTTCGGACTCCTGGAGGGACTAGCGACAACTATAATCTACAAATCCTGCCCGGAGCGCCGAGCGTTTTCCAGGTTAACGTCCCGGGGCAGCAGAACGTCACTGTACCGGCCATTATCCGCAACGATGATGGCGGCCTGGTCACGGATTCGCATCCGATTCACCGCAACGATAACACCGCTTTGATAGTCTATGGCACCGGGCTGGGCCAGACCGCTCCCGCCGTACAGAGCGGAATGCCCTCGCCCCTGAGTCCTCTGGCGGTCGCGATTAATCAGCCGTCCGTAACGCTGGGAGGCGTACCACTTCCTCTCATATACTTCGGCCTCGCGCCTGGCGAGGTCGGCGTGAACCAGATCAATGTCTCCGTTCCAAGTAATGTCCCGCTTGGGTTCCTGCCGCTCGTCATCAGTCAGGAGGGCGCGTCTACTACAGTTACCGTGCGCGTTGTCGATTAGAAGAGGGTAAACTATGAAACATTTCCTGTCCGTTACGTCTTTTGCGCTGCTGGCCCTGGCGCCGGCGGCGCTGGCTCAAAAATGGGAAGTCGGCGTAGCCGGAGGCGGCAGCTTCTACACTTCGCAGACTTTCAAGAACGCCACCGGCGATGCCGATGGCGGCTTCTCTCCGGGCTTGGCCGTGAGCGCCTGGCTCGGCAACAATAGCAACGGTATGATCGGCGGCGAGCTGCGCTATGACTACGAACACACCGATCTCAAACTCTCCTCCGGTGGAACCAACGTCAACTTCGGCGCAATGACCAATGCCATTCACTATGATGTAGTGCTGCATTTCGCACCCAAGGAGTCCCATATCCGGCCTTTTGTCGCGGCCGGAGCGGGCATCAAATCCTTTTCGGGAACCGGCCAGGAACAGGAGTTCCAGCCGCTCGAAAATATCGCGCTCCTCACCAAAACCAGCCAATTGGAACCGCTCATCTCCGTCGGTGGGGGCGTGAAAATCGCACTTAGCCCCTCGATACAGTTGCGGCTCGAGGCCCATGATTTCCTCAGTCCGTTCCCCAAGAACGTCATCGCACCGGCGCCCGGATCCACGGTCGGCGGATGGCTGCAGGATTTTGTGATAATGGCCGGCCTTAGCTATACCTTCTAACCAACCTCAGGATACGGCGGCGTCGTCCCTTGACTACTAAAAAGACCGCCGCCGTTTTTCATTTTGGCCCGTATAATCACGCGCGGCGCTACACCGTACAGAATGTCCTTGGCTTGATTTATGGAATTTAAGTCTGACGCGCTTACGGTAACAACTGCTCTGATCGTCGCATTCGCATTGTTCGTAATTTACACGCGTTTCAAGAACTGGCTCGACAGCAACGTCCCGATCTTCTTCTATGTCATTCTTATCGCCTTCATGACGTCGGTCGAGGGCGAGGTTCCGTTGTGGCTGATGTTGACTGCGTTTACCCTGGCGTTAGTGCTGCGCTTCGAATTCATGAACGTCACCTTCGCCCGAGTGGTGAAGGTGTTCGAGGTGTGCGCACTGGGTGCGATTATCTATTTCTGCGCGGGGATGATCTTGTCCGGATGATTCATTTTTCCAGCGGCAATCCCGAACTCTGAATTGCGCGCCATCCGCCGTCGAGCGAAATGACATTGGCATAGCCCATCTGCCGCAGCGCATCGGCCGACAGCGCCGAGCGGAAGCCGCCTCCGCAATACAGCACCAGCGTGGTCTCCTTGCGAGGCACTTTGGTCTCGATGTCCCGCTCGATAATTCCCTTCCCCAATTGCAGCGCGCCGGCCGCGTGACCCGCAGCCCATTCGCTTTCTTCGCGAACGTCCACCAGCACATGTGGATCCTTGGACGCCACCATCTGTTTGTATTGCTCTATGTCGATCTCGCGAATCCGCGATTTGGCGTCATTAACCAGCTTCAGGAAACCCGGATTATGCCCCTTCGGTGCACTCATGTTTTAATTCACCCGCTCAATTCTCGCGCCGGCGCGCGCTAGTTTTTCTTCGATTTTCTCATAACCGCGGTCGATGTGATAAACGCGGTCCACCACCGTCTCCCCGCGCCCAACCAGCCCGGCCAGCACCAGCGACGCGCTGGCTCGCAAGTCGGAAGCAATCACCTCCGCCCCGGTTAGCTCTTCCACTCCTGCCACGATTGCTTGCCGCCCTTCCAGGCGGATGTTCGCGCCCATACGGGCCAGTTCCAAAGCGTGCATGAAGCGGTTTTCGAAGATGGTCTCGGTGATGAAGGAAATTCCTCCCGCCAAGGTCATCATGGCCATGTATTGGGCCTGCAGGTCGGTGGCAAACCCCGGATATTCTTCGGTGGTGATGTCAGCAGCCTGCAGCCGCGCTTTGGCCCGCACGCGCAGCGCATCCGGACGCAAGCACGAGACTTCCGCTCCAGCCTGCCGCAGCTTGCTCGCCAGCGCATCCAGATGTTCCGGCACGCAGTTGGAGATCACCAAATCGCCGCGCGTCATGGCGCCCGCAATCAGGAAGGTACCGGCCTCGATCCGGTCGGCAATGATGGTGTGCTCGGCGCCATGCAGCTTGCTGACGCCTTCTATATGGATGGCCGACGTGCCCGCGCCCTCGATGCGCGCGCCCATCTTGATCAGCAACGCCGCGAGATCCTGCACCTCCGGTTCGCGCGCGGCATTTTGAATCATGGTCCGGCCTTCGGCCAAAACTGCCGCCATCAACACATCTTCGGTCCCGGTCACGGTGATGCGGTCAAACTGGATCATGGCGCCCTTAAGCCCGCGCGGCGCCTCGGCCTTCACGTAGCCGTGCGACTGCGTGATCTCGGCGCCCAATTGCTCCAGAGCGGAAACATGCAGGTTGATAGGCCGCGCGCCGATAGCGCAACCACCCGGCATCGACACGCGCGCCCTTCCGGTTCGCGCCACCAGAGGCCCCAGTACCAGGCTGGAGGCGCGCATTGTCTTCACCACATCGTAGGGCGCTTCCGGCCGCGCCAGTTTCGCGGCGCACACTGTCACCACCCCATCTTTGGTCTCGACCCGCGCGCCTGAGTGCTCCAGCAGCTTTTCCATGGTCCGGATGTCGCGCACCGGCGGAATCCGGTTCAGTTTCACGGGCTCTTCAGTTAGCAAACAGGCAGCCAGCGCGGGAAGCGCGGAATTTTTCGATCCGCTGACTGCGATCTCGCCTTCCAGCGGCCGCCCGCCTTGAATCCGAAACTTGTCCATCTTATTCCTTCACCGCCTGCAAAGCGTCAGTGATGCGCCCGCCCGCCGCTCGGAGCCTGGCTTCGGCAGCCTCGCGATCAATTGCCAGCAGCGACATGACAATCGCCACCTTCACATTTCCCGCGGACTGGGTCAGCAGTTCGCTGGCCTTCTCATAATTCACGCCCGCCGACTCGACAATGATACGCTTGGCCCGGTCCGCCAATTTGCTATTCCTGGGCTCCACGTTCACCATCAGGTTTCCGTAGACGTAACCCAGCCGGATCATAGCCGCCGTGCTGATCATGTTCAGCACCAGCTTAGTGGCCGTGCCGGCCTTCATTCGAGTGGAACCAGCGATCACCTCCGGACCCACCAGGGGCGTGATGGCAATTTTCGCGGCGCGCGAAAGTTCCGACTCCGGCGTACAACTGATCCCGATCGTAAGAGCACCCAACTCCCGCGCCGCGGCCACGGCGCCCAGGACGTAGGGGGTTCTCCCGCTGGCTGCGATCCCTGCCAATGCATCGCCCGGACTGAATTGGCGTGCCATCAGATCGCGTTGGCCCTCCGCTGGATCGTCCTCGTTCGCTTCCGTGGCTCGCGCCAGTGCAGCTTGGCCGCCGGCAATAATACCCTGCACCATATCAGGTGATACATGGAACGTGGGCGGACATTCGGCCGCGTCCAGGACGCCCAACCGCCCGCTTGTTCCCGCGCCAATGTAGAATAGCCGGCCGCCTTTGCCGATAACTTCCACGACGCCGTCAACAGCGGCGGCAATGTTAGAGATCTCAGCCTCCACCGCCCTTGAAATTTTCTGGTCCTCTTGATTGATGATTTGTAAAATGTCGACAGTCGAGCGCGCGTCGATGTCCCGAGATGCCTGATTCACTCGCTCTGTGAGGAGCTGGTCGAGCTTCATGAAGATTATTTAATCATTTACCGGGCTCGCCAGAGACGAAAAAAGCGCCGGAAGAATCGATCTTCCAGCGCTCTCCTGATCCGTCAACACTAATACTCAGGCGCTAAAGGAGCTGCCGCATCCGCAGGTGCTTTTCACGTTCGGGTTGTTAAACTTGAACCCCGAGCCTTCCATGGACTCGACGTAATCCACCTCGGCGCCATCTAAGTAAAGCATGCTGGCCTGGTCGATGAAGACCTTGAGGCCGTCGAAATTGTAAGTCTTATCAAGCATATTGGGGGTGTTCTCGAAGGCCATCGAGTAGCTAAACCCGGAGCAGCCGCCGCCCACCACGGAAATCCGCAGCCCGGCAGGCTTCGGTTCCTGACCCCCTAAAATCTCCTTGACCTTGGTCACCGCAGTTTCCGTCAGTTGCACCATATGCGTTTGAGAATCTCCCTTTTTTGAAAACTATCCAAAAACATTATCTCCCGAAGGCACCGGCGTGGCAAGCGCGCAGATGCCGGGTTTTACCAGGACCGCCCGCCAATGCTTTTAGCCCGCCTGTACCTGTTTGTTGGATGCTAAACTCCACGATAGGATGCGACAACTCACAGGGATGCGGCTGCCCGGCGAATTGTGGCCCCAAATGCTTGCAACCGCAGATGGTTTGGATACGTCGGCTAGGATGTATGAGCGGTATTGCTGGCGTCTTCCCGTTCCCGGCCGTAAGCTCGCAGCCTACATCAGGCTCGGGGACCACGGCGGGCTCCGAGACTAAGGTTAAGGCCCGAGTGGATCACCGCAACACTGAAGAAGCCGCGCTGGTGCGCCGTATCCAGGCCCGGGATGAGATCGCTTTCCGCGAGATCGTCGAGCGGTACCAAGCCAAAGTCTTTTCTATCATTCACGGAATTCTCCGCAATCATAATGACGCTGAAGACATCGCGCAGCAGGTCTTCGCGAAGATTTATTTCTCAATCACGAATTTCGATTTCCGCAGTTCACTGCTGACCTGGATCTACAAGATCACGGTCAACGAATGTTACGATTACCTGCGCAAGAAGCGGGTCCGCAAGCTGGTTTACGAAAGTGATTTTTCCGAAGAAGACGCCCAGCGCATGCAGAACGTAGACACCGCAACATCGCCCGCGCCCGCCGTGGATACGCAGCTGGCGCAAAGAGATTTGGTACTGAAGCTCTTGGACAAACTATCGAACGAAGATCGTAGTCTATTGCTGCTGAAGGAAGTGGAGGGACACTCGGTCGAGGAGCTGTCGCAGATGACGGGGATGAACGAGAACACGATTAAAGTGAAGCTTTTCCGGGCCCGTCAGAAGCTGCTCAAAGCTTCGCAGCGGCTATTACGTGGGAGCGCACAGACAAAAGTGTAATGTGATACAACTTATCATTTGTAGGCCTGTGTTGTAGGTATTTTAAACGGACGATCGATCCGTAATGGGTTTTGATTTAGCAGTCTTTTTGAGGGAAGAAGTTATGCATCAGCCAATCAGGGACAACCTTGAGGACTACCTGAAGGGCTCCGCCCCGAAGGTTCCACAAGTGTTTCACGCGCACCTCGTAGCGTGCGAGGAATGCGCCAGCGAACTTCGTCTGCTTGAAACGCAGGCGAACATGTTACGATCACTCCGCTCCGATCCGGACGTCGGACCGAGCCCCGGTTTTTATGCTCGCGTAATGCAGCGGGTAGAAGAACAGGCTCCGGTCTCGATCTGGTCTATCTTTCTTCAGCCCAGCTTTGGACGCCGCCTGGCGATTGCTTCGGCGACCTTAGTTGTGCTTCTAGGGACGTACTTGATCACAACCGAACCCGGCGACCAAATCATAGCGGTCACACCACCCGTAGTAGTAACCACCGCTCCCGAAACGGGTGGAGGGCAGGACAGCCTGCAGCAGCAGCGGCGGCGGGATGCAGTGCTGGTGGATCTAGCCAGTTTCCACGAATAGCCTCATGCTTGCGGCCGAGCGTGCCTCCTGGCAAAATCCGCGTGTACTTACAACTCTGGTACTCGTGTTTCTAACCGGCGCGATGGCGGGCGCCATCACTATGCGTGCGGGTCTGCATGAAAAGATGCATCACGGCGCTAGCGCCGTGCCGTACTGGCGTGAGGGGAGGACCGAGTTCTCGTACGACCGCCTCAAGAAGGATCTGGACCTCACACCCGAACAATCTGAACGGCTCAAAACGATTTTGGACGATTTTGACAAGTATCACGAGGATTTGCAGGCCCAGATCGAAGACGTGCGCGCCACCGGTAAGAACCGCATCATGCAAATGCTGGATGCGCGGCAGCGGCAGCGTTTCGAACAGTTGTCGCACCAGCTTCCTTCTCATTAAGTTAGCCAGCGATTGTGCACCTGGAGGGCATAATCACCGCAGTTTCCTATTGCATTCTCCCGGTGCGGGTGATATTCTAGGATCGGAACGTGGATTGATTTAGGTTTCGCCTGCGCGGGACTGACTAATTGCAACCACGCTAAAAAGTGCTAAAGGTGAGTCGGTCTTCACGAAACTAAACCCCCTGTGGCACTCCGCAGGGGATTTTTATTTTGTGAGTGTCCGGTTCGCCGGAGAGGATTCTAATGTCTGTCCGGCCTGATGATTCTGGCCTTCCCTTTGCCCTGTTTGGCCTTGAGGGAGAGCTGATGTCCTTGCGAGTTACTGTAGAACCGAAGCTGCTCGAGGACTTGCTTGAAACCCTATCGTCCCTCGATTTTCCAGTGAATCCCCAGCTCTATCACCGCCAAGCTCAAGTGTCTGTCGAGTTTCCGGCGTACTCAGCGCAAGTAGATCAGGTCCGCGATGCTTTACGCCAGAATGGCTTCGACCCCAACAGCCTCGAGTTGTCAGCCGCGTTCGCGATGGCGCACCACCAGTGATGATCAGGAACTGATTCCAGGCTTCCGCGCCGCCATCTTGCGCTCGACGGCTTTCATAAGCCGCGCCTGGACCTCCTCGGGCAGAACCTGCGGCTGCATACCTTTATAAACCTGAATGGTTTTGCGAGTCGTGTCGAGTATTACAAAACAGTTCGGGCATTCGGTAATGTGCACCTCGATCCTGCGGCGGAGCTCAACGTCCACCGTCTCGTCGAGATAGTCATTCAGCTCCTGCATAAACTCCCTACAGGTAAGCAAAAACGTCGTCCCCTTTCCGCTTGAAGAAACGCGTCAGCCTCTCGCGAAGCTGGAGCCGCGCGCGTAGCAGCCGGCTTTTCACCGCTGGAACCGAGATCCCCAAGGCCTCGGCTGTCTCTTCGGTGCTCAATTCTTCGATGTCACGCAGAACGAAAACGGTGCGGAAAGCTGGCTTCAGGCTATCTACAGCTTCCTCCAGGATTTTACCTAGTTCCTCCCGGGAGTACTGCTGCTCGGGATTTTCATCCCAAACCGCTATTTCACGAACGACCGTGTCCTCGCCCGTATCGAGCGGCTCGTCCAGCGGAACAGTCCGGTCGGATTTCCGCTTGCGCAGCTTCATCAGGGACTCGTTCACCGCGATCCGGACAATCCAGGTATAAAACTTAGATTGCCCTTGGAAATCGCTGAGATGCTCGAAGGCCTTCAGAAAGGTCTCCTGCAGAACGTCCTCTGCATCCTCATCGTTCTGAGTGATGTGTTTGGCCAGACGATAGATCTTGCGCGAGTAGCGGCCTACCAGCTCATTAAAAGCTGCCAGATCGCCTTCGCGAGCTCTAGCGACTAACGCTGATTCATCGAAGATACCCGTCTCAGTCACGGCAGGCATTACCCTCATCTTAACAAGCCCAAGCAGGAACCCGAAACAGAAACTGGAAACGAGAAACTTGTTACTCTGAGACTTAGATGAGCGAGAGTTTTACCATCACTCTGCCCGACGGCAGCCAGAAGACTGTCCCGTCCGGCAGCGGACCCATGGATATTGCAAAATCCATCGGCCCGCGGCTGGCCGACGACGCCGTGGTCGCACGCGTCAATGGACAGCTATACGATCTGACGCGGCCATTTGAATCCGACGCCCAGCTCGAGATCCTGACTTCGAAGAATCCCGAGGCGCTCCAAGTCTACCGCCACTCCACGGCGCACCTTCTGGCCGCGGCAGTGCTCGAATTGTTCCCCGAAACCAAGCTCGGCATCGGTCCCCCAACGGACACCGGCTTCTATTACGACTTCGAGCGCGAGACGCCCTTCACTCCCGAAGACCTCGAGAAGATCGAAGCGCGCATGCTGGAGTTGCAGCAAAAAAACCTGCCCTACGAGCGCAAGCTCACTCGCAAGTCTGAGGGTCTCGAAAAATACGCCGGCGACTGGATGAAGGTCGAGCTCATCAAAGAAAAAGCCGACGAAGTTTTTTCCGAGTACACTCTGGGCCCGCATTTCATCGATTTTTGCCGCGGCCCTCACGTGCCCGGCACCTCGCGCATCAAGGCATTCAAGCTGCTTTCCGTCGCCGGAGCTTACTGGAAAGGCGACGAGCACAATCCCAAACTGCAGCGCATCTACGGCACCGCGTTCTTCAACAAGAAGGATCTGGATGCGTACCTCGCGCGCCTGGAGGAAGCCAAGAAACGCGATCATCGCAAGCTCGGCCAGGAGCTGGATCTCTTCAGCATTCAGGAGCTCGCCGGTCCCGGTCTGATCTTCTTCCATCCCAAGGGCGGACGGGTGCGCAAGATCATAGAGGACTGGATGCGCGATCAATACCTGGCGCGCGGTTACTCGCTGGTCTACACCCCGCATGTCATGCGCCGGGATCTGTGGAAGACCTCCGGTCACGCGAATTTTTACAGCGACAACATGTTCAAACCCATGGAGCTGGACGACGCGGAATATCAGCTCAAGCCCATGAACTGCCCCGGCCACATTTTGATTTATGCGGACCGGCAGCGGAGTTATCGGGATCTCCCGGTGCGGCTGGGCGAGCTGGGCACGGTGTATCGATACGAACGGTCCGGCGTCATGCATGGGTTATTGCGCGTGCGCGGATTCACGCAAGACGACGCGCACATCTTCTGTACGCCCGAACAGATCGAAGACGAGATCGTTAATTGCCTGCAGTTCGCTATAGACGTGCTCGGCACCTTTGGGTTCGACGATTACGAAGCAGAGCTGTCCACCTGGGATGGTGGCGCCAGCGGAAAGTATGACGGCACGCCCGATCAGTGGCAGCTTGCCGAAAACGCCTTGAAACGCGCCGCCGAGCGCCTCGACGTGAAGATTAAACTCATCCCCGATGAAGCTGCGTTCTATGGCCCCAAGATCGACATGAAACTGGTGGACGCCATCGGCCGGCTGTGGCAGCTTTCAACGATCCAGTTCGACTTCACCTTGCCTCGTCGCTTCGAGCTCGAATACGTCGGCGAGGACGGCAAGAAGCATCAGCCTTTGATGGTGCACCGCGCGCTCTACGGATCGATCGAACGCTTCTTCGGAATCCTGGTCGAGCATTATGCCGGCGCGTTTCCGGTGTGGCTGGCTCCCGTGCAAGCGGTCGTGCTGCCTATCACCGACCGTCACGCTGAGTACGCACAAAAAGTGACCAAGCGGCTGGAAGACGCCGGGCTGCGTGTCTCGCTGGATGACCGTAAAGAAAAGGTCAATCTCAAAATTCGCGACGCCCAGTTACAGAAAGTCCCGTATATGCTCGTGGTCGGCGATCGCGAGGCCCAGAACGATAGCGTGTCGGTCCGCAACCGCAAGCATGGCGATCAGGGAGCGCAAACGGTAGACGAGTTCCTGGCCGCTGTCAAAAAGCTGATCGAAACCAAAGCCCGGACCGAGTAGTGGCCGCCGCGGCGATGGTCTTCGGCTGCCTGCTGGCAGGATCAATCGTCTATTGCGTTCTGATCGTCATCGCGGCGCGGGATTATCTCGCCCAGCCAATCCCCATTGCGCGCGACCTGTCGCCTATCAGCGTTCTCAAGCCGCTCGCGGGCGTTGATGAAGGTCTCGAAGGCAACCTCCGCAGTTTCTTCGATCAGGATCACCCGGAATTCGAGCTTTTGTTCGCCGTGCGCGATGCCACCGACCCCGCCATCGCCGTCGTTCATGAGCTTCAAAAGCAGTTTCCCGCCCGCGCATCGCGCCTGATCATCACGGGTGAACCGCCCTATCCGAATGCCAAGGTCTTTAGTTTGGACCGTATGCTGGCCGCCTCGCGTCACGATCTGCTAGTGATGAGCGATAGCGATATCCGCGTTGCGCCCGGCTTCCTCACCTCGTTAGCGGCCGAGTTTGGCGACCCGGACGTCTCGCTGGCCACCTGTCCCTATCGCGCCATGGCAGGCCGGAGCCTCTGGTCTAATCTCGAAGCGGAAGGCATGAATACGGATTTCCTGGGCGGATTGTTGGTCGCGCGTATGATCGCTGGGGTCAAGTTCGCAGTGGGCCCAACATTGGCTGCGCGCAAATCGCTGCTGGCCACGATCGGCGGCTTCAGCGCGCTGAAGAATTATCTTGCGGAGGATTTCGTGCTCGGTAAGTTTGCCGCGCGGGCCGGTTTCGGCGTCATTTTATCGCGCAACATCGTCGAGCATCATATTGGCAGCGAACCGTGGCGCGTTAATGCGGCCCATCGGCTCCGTTGGGTTCGCAGCACCCGCCGCTCGCGGCCGTTCGGTTACATCGGCCAGCTTTTAACTCATCCGCTCCCGCTCGCAATCATCGTCTGGGTTCTGGCCCCCGGTTGGTGGCCGTCGCTGATCGTGGCCGCGGCCTTTCGCGTGCTTGCCGCCTGGTCCACATCTGCCTGGATCTTGCGTGCCCGGCCCCGCTGGCACATCGTGATCCTGCAGGACATGCTCGGCTTTGGCTTCTGGCTGGCCGGATTCTTTGGCAACACCATCGTTTGGCGCGGGCGGCGCTATTATCTCTATTCCGATGGCCGCTTCGAGCTGCGGTAGTTCGTGGCGCACGCACTCATCCCTTGCGAACACCTTTACCTGGCCTCCACAACGAGCGTAGACTTTACATCAATGTGCTGGAACTGCATCGGAAAACTCCGGCCGTAATAATAATCGTCCCACTGGTCTTTATAATGCCGCGACAATATCTGCCCCGACTCTCCCATCGTAATGTTGTTCAGCGACTGATCCCAGTTGGAGAAATCCGCTACAAACCTCATGGACGGACCCAACCCTTCGTTGATCTGCTTGATGGTCGTGGGCGAGCCGCTCATATCCACTGGCCCTGCATTGAAATATGCTCCGATCAGCGGCAGCTGCGCGCCGACGGGATGGCGGATCGTAAGCTCGTTGTATTTTCCGTAATCCCAATGCTGTACGTCGCCGCCCTGCATTTGCCGGCCTTCCGCAACGGCATCTACCAGAACGCTCATCAGCATTTCATTCTTGTCGTGAAACCAACCCTGTGGATTTTCTAAGATGTCCAGAACGATAGCCGGCGCCATCTGCGATTCGTAAAGCCGCGAGTTCCCGGGCGACGCTCGCTCGGCAATCCGCTTGCGCAGTTGGCGGTAAACCAGCGTCACCACCAGCGGGGCCGCAATCTGCTTTTCCATTTGTCCGTTCCAGTTTCGAAGCACCGTCACGGCGTCCCGCACTTCGGAACCGGCCGGCTTCTTCCGATCGTAAGCCGCTACAATCTCGCGCGCCAGGAAATGCGAAAACGCGGAGTAGACATCCTTCTGCACTGCTACCATTTCAGCCGGCTTCCAACCATCGCGCCCGGTGAGCTGGCCCCGAATCTCCAATGAGCGAAAGGGCGACGCGAAGTTTCCGTGCACACGATACTGATAGTTCTGAGGAAATGGATTCTGGTTCGCCGTAATGATCCAGCCTTGCGGAGGATTGTAAAAGGTCGGCAGTTCGTCGAATGGTATGAACGCCTGCCATTCAAAATCGCCGGAGCTTCCGTCCACCGGAACATCGCCATCGTACGTTTTCCGGATCGGCAGCAGACCGGTGGCGTGATAGCCGATGTTTCCGTCCACATCGGCGTAAACAAAGTTCTGACCTGGGCCTGGGAATCGCCTCAGCGCGGCGGTAAACTCCTGCCAGTTGTGCGCGCGGTTCAAGTCCAGAAACGGCAACTGAAACGATCCAGGCTCGGCAGCGGTCCAGCGCAGCGCCACATAACGCCCGTCCTCGGTGGCGCTCACCGGGCCATGGCGCGTGATCCACTGGCGGAATTCCACCGGCCGCGCCCCTTTGACGGGAATGCTCTCCGTTTCTGCGCGCGCCTGCTCCAGCTGGCCGCGAAAAACGTAACGCCCGCTCGCAGGGTCGATCCGCTCAATGTAAAGATCCTGCACATCAAAGCCGAGATTGGTCACTCCCCAGGCGATGCGCTGGTTGTGGCCGATGATGACACACGGAACGCCGGGCAGCGAAACTCCGATCACGTCCAGATCCGGGGCGCGCAGATGTACCTGATACCAAGTGGACGGGATTCCGAATTCGAGATGCGGATCGTTTGCTAGAATCGGCTTGCCGCTAGCCGTGTGTTTACCGGAAATAGCCCACGCGTTCGATCCTGGTTGGAACTCGAAGCCCGCGCGAGACGAAAAAAGGAAATTGACTTTCGTTGGATCGCCCGAAGCCAGCATGGCCTGCTTCTGTAATTCCGTCCTCCAGGTGGTGGTCAGATTGCGATACATCTGCAGCCCGCACAGGAGACTGTCGACCACGGTCCACGGCCGCGGATCGTAACGCAGCAGCGTAAACTCGAGCGGCAGATCGCGGCGATGCGTTTCCATGAAATAGTTTACGCCGCGCGCGTAAGCGGCCATTACAGCGCGGTCGGCGGTGGGCAGTGTTCCATATTGCTCCTCGGCAATGTGCCGCATTCTCAGACGCCGCGCATCGCGATCCAACTCCAGGGTCGATGGCCCGATCACTTCCGACAGCTCTCCGGCCGCCAGCCGCCGCAGCGCATCCATCTGCCATAGACGATCCTGGGCGGTAACAAATCCTTGGAGAAAGATGGCGTCTTCCCAGCTCGCGGCAACAATGTGCGGAACTCCCAGGGCGTCTCTCGAGATCGTGGCCCGTGAAGAAATAGGCGCCGAAATCTGACCCGACACTTGCGCAAGGGGACGATACGCCACCCAGTAAGTCGCAGCCAAAACCAAAACGAGCAAAACCGCTATGCTCAAGTTGATGTACTTGAGTATTCTTCCGTGTGGCACTGAGAAGATTCTAACGTACCGTCGCCGGGCCGCCCGCCGCCCGCACTGAGCATGCCGTTGCGGTTCATCATCCTTACGGCCGTCCTGCTATTGAACGGATTTTTCGCCGCCGCCGAAGTGGCCTTGGTTTCCGTTCGTAAGAGCCGGCTGCGCGCGCTGGCGGCCGAGGGTCAGGTGGGCGCTCAGGCCGCGCTGAATCTTCTGGCTAATCCGGCGCGACTCCTCTCAGTCACGCAAGTCGGAGTGACGCTTGCCAGCCTGGGGCTCGGATGGGCCGGCGAAAACAGCGTCTATTCTCTATTTCTTTCGATGTTCCAGCCCTGGATTCCGCCTAAGTTGGATCCGGTGCTGCACGCTGTAAGTTTCGGCCTGGCATTTTTGCTGATCAGTTTCGCGCATGTGGTGCTAGGGGAAGTGGTGCCGAAGAATCTGGCCATTGAGAAAGCCGACCGTCTCGCCATTCTGGTGGCGCCCGCCCTGCTTGCTTTCGATCGAATCTCCACGCCGTTCGTCTACTTCGCGGCACGCGCGGCTGCGGCCCTATCCCGCTGGATCGGGCTGCGCGGGCTTCATACCGGTGGCGGTCACTCCGCCGAAGAGCTGAAGTTTATCGTTAGCTCCAGCCGTCTGGAAGGCCACCTCCACCGCTTCGAGGAGGACGCCATCCAAGCCCTGCTGGAACTTCCCAATTATTATGTCCGCGAAATCATGGTGCCGCGCAACGCCATCGTCTCCGTATCGGTTGATGCCGGCCTGGACCAGGTGATGCGGCGGATGCGAGAAAATCAGTACTCCCGTCTGCCCGTTTATGAAGGGTCGGCCGAGCATATCGTCGGCTACGTTCACTACAAAGACATCATGCGGATTTGGGAGGAGCGCCGGATCGCGGCCGAACGGAATCGCGCGCTGCGTCCATTTCATCTCTCGCGCGTCTTACGCAAACCGCTGGTAGTGCCAGAAACTAAACCACTGAACGATCTGATCGACGAATTTCGCAAGACCCACAAGCATATGGCCATGGTGGTGGACGAGTTCGGCACTATCGTCGGGCTGGTGACGCTGGAGGATGCGCTGGAGCAGATTCTCGGCGAGATCGGCGACGAGCACGACGTGAAGCGGCCCCGCCAGGCGGCCGAGTCGACAATTCTGGATATAGAAGGCGCGACCACGATCCGCGACCTCGATACTCAGTACGGCCTCGAGTTGCCGGGTGACGCGGGCTTCGAAACTCTGGCCGGTTTTCTACTCTTCCAATTAGGCTACATTCCCAAGCCCGGCGAGTCGGTTGAACATGGCGGCCGCCGCTTCACCATTCTGGATATGGACCACAACCGCATAGCGCGCGTCCGCATCGAGCGCCTGCAGGCAGCACCTGAGCACACAGGCGAGAAAACTACCGCCGGTTAATCCACGTACCCCTTTTTTTGGACTCCTTACTTTCTTCAATTGCAAGGCATATGATAAGAGTAAGGAGGTTTTCAGAAGATGTATGCCAACGGGTACCCTTACTAGCAAAGGTCAAATCACGATCCCAAAACAGATCCGCAAACGCCTACGCCTGGAGACCGGCCGGCGCGTAGAGTTCAACGTGGATGCCAAAGGCAACGTAATCTTGACACCTCGTAACGACGACATTCGCGCGCTCAAGGGGATTGTCCGATCACGGCCGAAAAGGCCTGCCGTATCAGTGAAGGAGATGAATGAAGCGATCGCCGAAGGTTTTTCCAAACAATGAGAGCCCTCGACACGAATGTATTGGTCCGATACCTCGCCGCCGATGACAAGAAACAACTTGCTATCGCGGAAGAAATTTTTGAAGAGTGCATGCGCACTCGCGAGCCGCTCTTTCTCTCGGCAATCGTTCTTTGCGAATTAGTCTGGGTACTGGCCCGCAGCTATGGCCAGACAAAGCCAGAGCTGATTCGGGAGTTGGAGAAGATTCTTGAAATGGATCTATTCCGGGTCGAGTATGACGCGTTGGTTCGGAGAAGTTTGCAGGCCTACCGGGTCGGCCGAGGGAATTTTTCTGATTATTTGATCGGTGAGATAAGTACACATCACGGCTGCCGGGACATCGCGACGTTCGACCGAGCCTTAAGAGGCTCCAGCGGTTTTACTGTTCTCGTTTAAGAACTTTCAACGCTGGCGCGTCCCGCTTCAAAATTTCGCGAAGGGGACGGTCGTCCTAACCACTTTGGCCGCGCCCCTGCTTCGCGATCGAGACTCCTTCTAGGCGCAGGACTTTATCTGGCTGCCAGCAGCCCGCGCATCCGAAACCAATTCGCCAGCAGTTCCGGCCACATGGCGAGCGCGGGATCCCGAAGAGCGAGCCCGACGCCGTGCGGGCCTCGTTCGAAGATGTGCATCTCCGCCGCCACGCCCGCCTTTCGCAGCGCCAGATAAAACATCACGCTATTCTCAACCGGTACGGTCTTGTCTTCGGTGGTATGGAACAGGAACGTGGGCGGCGTCTGGGGCGTGACCTGCAGTTCGGCCGACAGGCTCTGCGTCAGTTTCGGATCGGGACTGTCGCCCAGCAGATTATGCAGCGACCCCTGGTGCGTATAAGGCGTGGTGAACGAAATTACCGGATAACCGAGAACCAGAAAATCGGGACGGCTGCCCGCACGTTGGACCGGATCGGAAGCGGTTGCGTCTCCGTTATCGAAGTGCGTGCCCATGGTGGCAGCCAGATGTCCGCCGGCCGAGAATCCCATCACGCCCAGACGATCGGGAGCGATCCCGTATTCGATGGCATTCGCGCGGACCAATCGAATGGCCCGCTGCGCATCGCCCAGTTCGATGGGGTGATGATAGCGAGGTCCTAAACGGTACTTCAACACGAATGCAGCGATGCCGAGCGAGTTGAGCCAATTGGCTATCTGCCGTCCTTCGTGATTGCTGGCCAGCGCGCCGTAGCCCCCGCCCGGGCACACGACCACGCCCGTGCCGTTGGCTTGATTCTTAACCGGCAGAAAAACGGTAAGCGAAGGCTGATCGGTATCCTCGCTGCCCAGAGCGCCGGGCGCGCCATTGGACCACAACAGAACCGTGGTCGGCTCTTGCGCGCGGGCCAGCGCCGCAAACAAGAAGAGAGAGAGTACTATGCGCCAGTGATTTTGTGCTGCCACGGTTTGTCAGCGTCGCCTTCATCGCGATGCTCCACGCGATCGTAGAGGTGCAGATCCGATGTCGTCCCCAGGCTCTCGTTGTAAAGACTCGGCAGACCCAGGCCTTCCTTCAGATCTTCTTCGAAATTGTGGAGGCTCTTCAATTGGGATGCTTGCGCGGGAGCCTGCCGCCCGCTGGGTGTTCTCCAGAACATCTGGTAACCGGCGTTCACCAATAATCCGATCTCATCACCGATTATGAAGCCGGCGCGATTCACATGCGGCCGCTGCCCCGCTCTGTCTTCGATGATCGCGCCGATTCCGTCGCGGCTTACGCGAGCGTGCCCGGCGTTTAGAAAATTCACGGTGAATCCAAGATTTTTCAGGCTATCCAGACGCTCTTTGAATCCCGGCTCGCGCGGCGTTACTCTGCGGAAGAACATGTCACTTACTATAATGCCAGAGTGCCTTTTCTCCTGTCTCTCGACGAAGGAACAACCAGCGCGCGCTCGGCGCTGTACGATGAGCAGGGCCGCCGCTTCGCTCTGGAATCCACTCCCATTGAGTGCCGCTATCCGCAGCCGGGTTGGGTGGAGCAGGATGCCGAAGCGATCTGGCGATCGCAGTTGGACGCCGCTCGCCGCACCATCGCGCAAGCCCAGGGCGGTCCAGGATCGATCGCAGCGCTGGGTGTCACCAATCAGCGCGAAACCACCGTTGTCTGGGATCGCAAGACTGGTCAGCCCATCGCGCCCGCGATCGTCTGGCAATGCCGCCGTACCGCGGACTACTGCGATAAGCTGGCTTCCTCCGCGTGGGCGGCGTCGATTACGCAAAAAACGGGCCTGGTGATCGATGCTTATTTTTCCGCTAGCAAAATCCAGTGGATTCTTACGCGCGTGCCGGATGCCGAGCGTAAAGCGCGCGACGGAGAGCTTCTGTTCGGGACTGTCGACAGCTGGCTGATCTGGAAACTGACCAACGGCGCGGTGCACGTCACCGACTATTCGAACGCCTCGCGCACCATGCTCATGAACCTCGTGACCGGAGAATGGGATCACGAATTGCTCGACACCTTCGGAGTGCCGCCGGCCATGCTGCCACGGATTGTTCCCTCCAGCTCGATTGTCGGCGCGGCGGCTGCCGAACATCTGGGAGCCGAAATTCGGATTGCTGGAATTGCGGGCGATCAGCAAGCGGCGTTGTTCGGCCAAGCCTGCTTCCGGCCCGGACTTTCGAAGAACACTTATGGAACCGGATGTTTCGCGCTAATGCATACCGGATCGCGTCAACCGGTTTCTCAGCATAAGCTGCTGGCCACCCGTGCCGCCGCCACCGATGCCACGCCACAGTTCGCCATCGAAGGCAGCATTTTCATCGCCGGGGCAGCCGTCCAATGGCTGCGCGATAAGCTCGGGATCATCGCAACGGCAGCGGAAAGTGGCGAACTGGCGGCGTCGGTTCCGGACACCGGCGGCGTCTACTTCGTACCGGCCTTCGTCGGCCTGGGCGCGCCCCATTGGGATTCACAGGCTCGGGGGATGCTATCGGGGTTGACGGCGGCTAGTGGCAAAGCGCAGATCGCGCGGGCGGCGCTCGAAGCCATCGCTTACCAAACCCGCGAGTTGGTGGAAGCCATGGAAGCTGACAGCGGCGAACAGCTCAAGGAACTTCGCGTGGATGGAGGGGCTGCGGCGAGCGATTTCCTAATGCAATTTCAGGCTGACATTTTGGGCAAGCGAATTGTGCGTCCCGCCGATGCGGAAACCACCGCCCTCGGCGCCGCTTACCTGGCCGGACTGGCCACCGGATTTTTCAAAAGCCTCGACGAGTTGGAGCAGTTCTGGCAAGCCGAGAAGGTCTACGAGCCTGCCATGGCCGCTCAGCGCCGCGAGGATTTGTACCGCGGCTGGAAAACTGCCGTGGCTCGCTGCCAGTTTCGGCTACCTTAGATGCTTGGCCAAAAAATCAGCGGACGCCTGATACGCCTGGATCCAGCGCCTGGTCGTCAGGAAGCCGTGAATCTCATCGGGAAAGATCAGCTCTTCAAATTCGACGTGTTGCTTGCGCAGCGCTTCGACCAGCATCACAGTCTGTTGGAAATTCACATTGCGATCGTCATCCCCGTGGATGAGCAATACCGGAGAGCGCCAGGTGCTCACCGACGCCATCGGCGACGATTCAAACGCGGTTCGAATGTTCTGATCTCTTTCGGCGTCCGGGGGCGTGATCGCACTGCGCAGCGCGCTCCAGTCGTGCACTCCGTGGAAATCGACACCGGCGGCGAACAGGTCGGAAGAGCGCGACAATCCGAGTGCCGTGAGATAACCGCCGTAGGAGCCGCCCCACAGTCCGATGCGCCTGGGATCGACATCCGCGCGGCTGCGAAGATACAGGCCCGCGCCCAGCACATCGTTGAACTCGCTCGCGCCTGCCGCGCCGTAGTTGAGCGCTTCGCGGAAATCGAGACCATATCCGATACCGCTGCGATAATTCACCGCCAGGACAATATAACCGAGGCTGGCCAGATACTGATTCATCCCGTAGGCGTTGTGATAGTAGTCCATGTAATGCCAGCCCAGCAGCATTTGACGCCGCGAACCGCCGTGGAAAAAGACCATCGCGGGACGCTTCTCGCCCGGCGCTAAATCGGGCGGCAGAAAAAGCTGGCCGTGGATACGCATTCCGTCAGCGGCGGACAGGATCACCTGTTGGGGGACGACCAAAGACGACGCGGGAAATTCGGCCGGGATCGAATCCGGAGCCAAGTCGCGCACGTCGCGGCCGTCAATCTTGATCGCAGCGCGCGCCGGATTTCTTGCATCGGAACGCAGCATGGCAACCGTTTTTCCGTCGCTGGTCTCTACCGGCGACCATTCGATGCCTTCGCCGCGAGTCACTGGCGTGAGACCTTCGCCCAACACCGAGACGCGCCAGAGATGCCGCCGATCGATGTCCTCTTGGTTGGACGAGAACAGCACCGTCTTGCCATCGCTCGAAAGCGAAACGTGCTCGGCCTCGAATTCGCCATTGACATTCAGCGGCGTGGGCGCGTCCCCATGGGTCGAAATCGAATAGAGGTGCGTGTAGCCGGTCTTCTCCCACGGGAAGACAATGCGATCGCCGGCGCCCCATAAGAGCTGGTTGTCGGCGACCATGGCATGGAAAGCGCTGCCCGCCCCTTCGGCGGCATGCCACAGCTCGCGGCCGTTTCCAGAGTCGATCGCCGCCAAACGAATCGACCAAGGTTCCGCAGTGCGTTGCGGGCCGAAGTAAATAGTACGCATTGACGCCGGCCGGCGGATGAACGCAACCTGTTTTCCATCTTGCGACCAGACTGGATTGGAGTCGCGATCCACGCTGGGGTCGAGATAGAGCAGCGATTTCGCGTTGAAGTCGTAGACGCCCACAAAAGAGTGCTCGGAGCGATTAGTAACAAATGCGAGTTTGGAACCGTCGGGCGACCAGCGCAGGTCAGTGGCGATGCCCTTAGCATGAATCAATTGCGCCGGCTTGGCGTTTTCTTCGAGGCCGACCGACCAGATTTCGTTTTTTCGCAAGAAGATAATGCGATCGCCTTTGGGTGAAATGGCGGGCTCGTTTCCCTCTGCGATTTTGTGCGGAGCGCCTCCTGAGAGCGGAATGATCCAGATATCCTGCTCAACGCCTTCGGGGAGACTGGCTGGATTCGGATTATCGCGATGCGTTTCGAAGTCGCCGCCGCGAACGAAAAGGATGGACCGGCCGTCGGGAGTGAAGACAATCTGGTCGATCTCCTGACCGTCGTCATCGCGATAGCTAGTGAGCTGGCGACCCTTGTAATCCGGCGCTTCGGCGGCCCAGACGTTGCGCGCGCCTTTTTGATTGAGCACCCAGGCGATGGCGCCGCCCTTGGTGGCCGCTGTAAGGTCGGTCGGGAACGGTGCGCTCATAATTTGCTCGAGCGTGAAGCGTTTCGCGGGCGCGGAAAGAGCGACAGTGCAGGCAATAATGGCGGCCAGGGAAATCCGGAGTGTCATAAGCTAATTGTATGATGCGGCCTAATTATGTGAAGCGGCCTAATTATGTGAAGCCTCTATGCTGAGCTACTCAAAAGGGCCGGACGTGCCGCTGCTCGAAGAAACGATCTGGGAAGTCTTTCAAAGAACGGCCAAGCGTTTTCCAAACCATGACGCCCTGGTCGTCCGCCATCAAGGCATCCGGCTAACATTCGAGCAACTCTACCGCGAAGTGGAAGCGGTCGCGCGAGGCCTGACAGGCTTGGGTCTGGGCGAGGAGGATCGGATCGGCGTCTGGTCGACCAACTGCGTGGAGTGGGTTTTGCTGCATCTGGCATGCGCGCGCATCGGGGGCGTGTTGGTAAATGTGAACCCGGCCTATCGCGCCTATGAGCTGGCGTTCGTACTTCGCAAGTCCGGTATGAAGGCGCTGTTTCTTTTGGAGAAAGATAGCCGCTCGGATTATCGAGCGATCCTGCAGGACGCGATGGCGGGGCAGACACTCGCGCTGCAGCACATTATTTATTTCGGTAGTAATTCCTGGAGCGAGATGCTGGCCCGAGGCGCCGAGATCCCGGCGCGCACCGCGTCGCCCGAGGATGTCATCAACATTCAATACACGTCGGGAACGACAGGGTCGCCCAAGGGCGTATTACTTACGCACCGGAATCTGGTGAACAACGCTGTGATTTGTTCGCTCGGAATGAAGACCACCGAGCGCGATAAGATTTGCGTCCCGGTGCCGCTCTACCACTGCTTCGGCTGCGTGATCGGCACGCTGGTTTGCATGGTCACAGGCGCAACGCTGATCCTCCCCTCGCCGACATTCGACGCGCTGGCGACGATGCAGGCCATTCACGAGGAACGTGCGACCACGATCTACGGCGTGCCGACCATGTTCATCGCGGAACTGGGCCATGCTGAATTTTCGCGATTTGACTTCAGCTCGCTGCGCACCGGCGTGATGGCCGGCGCTCCATGCCCCATCGAAGTGATGAAGCGGGTGGTGAAGGAGATGCATTGTGGCGCGATGACCATCGCGTACGGGCAGACCGAAAGCTCACCGGTGATCACTATGTCGGGCGTGGATGACGACCTGGAGCATCGCGTGTCGACTGTCGGGCACGCGTGTCCGGCGACCGAAGTCAAGATCGTTTCCGGGATCGGCGAAACGGTTCCTGTTGGCGAACAGGGCGAACTTTGCACGCGCGGGTATCTGGTGATGAAAGGTTACGATCAGGAGCCGGAGGCGACGGCGCGAGCAGTCGATAAAGACGGATGGCTGCACACGGGGGACTTGGCGACGATGCGGCCGGATGGATATTTTCGAGTGACCGGACGCGCCAAGGACATGATTATCCGGGGCGGCGAGAACGTTTATCCAAGGGAGGTGGAGGAGTTCCTCTACACGCATCCCAAAGTGGCCGACGTGCAAATTGTCGGGCTTCCGGATGAAAAGTTGGGCGAGATCGTCGCGGCATGGATCACCCTTAAGGAGCCTGCGACCGAGGATGAGATTCGCGATTTTTGCCGGGGGAAAATCGCGCATTTTAAAATCCCCCAACACATACGTTTTGTGGACTCGTTCCCTATGACCGTGACCGGCAAGATTCAAAAATTCAAAATCCGGGAAGTCGAGATTAAGGAGCGCGGGTTGGAAGGGGTAGCGGAGATTCAGACGGCGTAATCTTCAGCGCGGCTGCGTGACCACGTCGATCAGCGCAGGCTCACCTTTCATCGCGACTTCCACGGCGCGGCCGATCGCGGGGCCGAGATCCTTGGGATCGGTAATCGGGCCTTGTGCAAAGACGCCCATGCCTTGCGCGATCTTGGCGTAGTCGATGTTGGGGTTGTCGAGCGTGGTGCCGGTGCCGCAGTTATCGATTCCGCGCTGGTGGCGGTTGGCCATACGCTGCAGATGCATGAGCTCCTGATGATACGCGCGATTGTTGTGCACGACGCTGAGGAGCGGGATTTTATGATGCGCGGCGGTCCAGAGAATTCCAGGGGCATACATCATGTCGCCATCGTTCTGGAAGTTGACGGTTAAGCGGCCGTGTTTTCGATTAGCGATGGCCGCGCCAGTGGCGGCTGGAGCGCCATAGCCGATGCCGGCGCCCCCCGCTCCCCCAATATATTGGTAATGCTTGTCGAACGACCAGAGTCGCAGGGGCCAATTACTGATGGACGACACGGCCGAAACAACAGACCAGTCCTTATCCTTGATTTGCGCCCACATTTCCGCTGACAGGCGCGAGGTGCTGATGGGGCTGGCGTCCCAAGCGTAGGCTGCTTCGGTGCGGGCGCGCTCGGTCGATTGTTGTTTGGCGGCGGCGAGTTTGGCTCCGCGATCTTGATAGGCGCGTTTCCGATCGGCATTGATTAAACGCCTGACCTCTTCGGTGAGCGCGGGCAGCGTGGCTTCCGCATCGGCTGCGATGGCAAGGTCGACTTCGGGAAAGCGCTGGAAGTCCTGATAGTTGCTCTTGGTGTAGAGGTCGACCGAGGTGATGCTGATCAGCTTCGCTCCGGATTTCGCGATCGGCTTCGAGGTGCGGTGCAACTGGTCGCGGTAGGAATTCACCGTGCCCCAGAAATCGGTGAGCTCCAATCCGACAATCACGTCGGCGTTGGCGATCAACGCGTGGCTGCGGTCGGTATGGTTGAGCGCGTGACGCGTGGGGAAGTTCATCCGCTCGGCTTGATCGATGACGGGGGCTTGCAGCACTTCCGCAAGTTCAACCAAGTGCCTCATACCGGCCGGAGTTCGAGCTACACGGCCGGCTACCAGCACCGGATTCTCGGCGGCGACCAGAAGCTTCGCAACCTCGGCGACGGCGCCAGAGTCGCCTTGCGGAGGGGCGGGAATCACGAGCTTGGGTATGTGCAGCCGGGCATCGGGCGCAATGGAATTTTCCTGCAGATCGCCATCCGCCACTAATACTACGGGCAGCATGGGCGGCGTCATCGCGATCTTATACGCGCGTACGCTGGATTCGGCGAAGTGGGTGAGCGAAGCCGGATTGTCGTCCCACTTGATGAAGTCGCGAACCATCGAAGCGGCGTCCTGAACGCTGTGATTCCACTCAGCGCCGGGCCGTCGCGAGGTAGCGTCCATGAGATTGCCGAGAATTATTACGACGGGTACGCGGTCGCAGTAAGCGTTATAAATGGCCATCGAGGCGTGCTGCAGGCCGACCGTACCGTGGGCAAAAACGCAGGCCGGCTTGCCTTCGATCTTGGCGTAGCCGTGAGCCATGGCGACGGACGATTCTTCATGGCAGCAGGTGATGAATTCGGGACTCTTGTTGGCGCCATAGACCGTGATCGATTCCTGCAAGCCGCGAAAACTGGAACCGGGATTGGCGAAAACGAACTCGAATCCGAGCGACTTGATGATGTCGGTCATGAAATCGGAGCCGGGGCGATCCGCGGTGAGCACTTCGACAGTTGGCGTGGGGTCGGTCTCGGCCGGCGCCGGTCGGGCGGCGGCATAGCGCGGGGGTTCGGCGGCCTGTTGCGCCTTCACGGTTTGTTGGCCGGCTGCGAGCGCGGCAGCGCCACCGGCTGCGCCCTTCAGGAAATTGCGCCGGGCGATCGAAATCTTCTTGGATTTTGCCATGGTGCTCCTTTACTCAGCAGACATGAGTTCGAGCCGAATTGGGGGAATTATACCAGAGACAAGCGAGAGGAGACGCGGTTCGGAGGGGCGTCAACGCCACACATCAGGCGATGGAGCGGACCACGCCGCCGTCGACGCGCAGTGCGCTGCCATTAATGGCCGAGGCCAGCGGGCTGCACACGAATGCTACCGCCGCCGCAACCTCCTCGGGAGTGGCGAAGCGCTGGATGATGGAGCTCGGGCGCGCGCTGCGGAAGAACTCGCGCTCGAAGGCTTCTCGATCGGAGCCTTGATCTTTCGCGAGTTTGTCAACGAATTCGACGACACCTTCGGAGGCAGTGGGTCCGGGAAGCACGGCGTTGACGGTGACCGCGGTTCCGGCGGTAGTTTCGGCGAGGCCTCGTGAGATGGCGAGCTGCGCGGTCTTGGTCATTCCGTAGTGGATCATCTCGGCCGGAATCTGGAGGCCGGATTCACTGGAAATGAAGACAATGCGGCCCCAATTATTTTGCCGCATGGAGCGGATATAGTGACGGCTCAGGCGGACCCCGCTCAGCACGTTGATCTCGAAGAAGCGGCGCCAATCGTCATCGGCGATCTGATCGAAACGCTTGGGCTCGAAGATGCCGAGGTTGTTTACCAAAATGTCGACGGTGGGAAATCGGGCCATTACCAGGGCCGCTCCGGCTTCGGTCCCCAGATCGGCGGCGATGCCATGCGCGGCTCGGCTTTTCTTTATAGCCTCGTCGACGCGGGGTTGGGTGCGGCCATTCACAATGACCACTGCGCCCTCCTTCACTAGAGCGTGCGCGATGGCCAGTCCGATGCCGGCGGTGGAACCGGTTACGAGGGCGGTTTTGCCTTTGAGTTGGAGGTCCATGCTGGGTTAGATGCAACTGAGGGTGAGAGGGCTCTCACGGATATAAAATTGCGTCGGGCGAGAAGCCTTCGAGGTCGGCCGGCTCGGGCCGCGGCGTGTAGTAACCGCGCAGGCGTGTTCCTGGGAAATAGTAGTGGATCATAGGGACGTCGTTCTGGGGAACCAGCAGAGCTTTGTCCGTGAGATGGGCTTGTCGAATGTGTTCGAGGACGGCGGAAGGATGCGGACCCGATCCGGAAGGCCGGTTGTAGGTCTCAAGAGCAGCGGCCGCGAACAGCAAGCCGGCGATGGCGAAGCTAGCCGGTCTGCGGAGCGAAGCAAGGAACGGGGCCAGCGTGATGGCGGCGAAGAGGTCGAGGGCCGGCATGAACGGCAGGGAGTAACGAGCGGAGTCGCTCAAGACGCGCGCGGTGGCGGCCAGTATCAGCGCCGCATAAATCAGGATCGGGTAGGCGAGCCGATTATCTTTTTGCAAGGGACGGCGAAGATAAAGAACCAAGGCGACGGCAATGACGACCCATTCCACCGGCGAGCTGGCGATACGGTTGCCCCAGGTCCCCAGGAATCCAACATCTCCCCAGGATCCTTTGCGAGCCAGCGCCAGGTACGCCATAAAAAGATAGGATTTCACGAAGGTCAACTTGAATATGGCGGCGGGCCAGACTACCAGCACCGTAGCGGCAAATAATGCCAGCGATCCGGCGCCAAGCTGCCAATTCATGTGCAGCCGATCGCGTTCGATGTAGCCGCAAATGGCCAGCGTAAGAACGGCGACGAAGGCGACCTCCAAGGTACAGAAAGCCAATGCCGCCATGATCACCGCCACGTACCAATCGGAGCGGCGGCCGCTGGCCACGGTCTTCGCAAGAAAGATCAGGCAGCCGAGGTAGCAGAGTGCGAAGAGCTGGTGAGGCGCGAGTTCGGTGGCGCGGAAGACCGTGAAGCTCGAAAGAAACAGGACGGCGGCCAGGAGGGCGGTTAAAGCTCCGCGGGCTCCGGGAATGAGCCACAGGCATCCGAAATAAATCACCAGAAGCGTCAAGGCGGGGATTACCAGCATCGCGGTGCGGACGCCGTGTTCGTTCAATCCCAGGCGTGAAACGGGAATCAGGAAGTAATGGTAAAGCGGTCCGTGCCAGTGGCGATAGAAAACGATGTCGTTACTCTGGCGGATGAACTCCGACAACTCCTGGCGGCCACCGGTTTGCCGTCCGCGGCTTAAGCCGATGCGCAAGAAATCGGGAAGGGAGAGGCTAGGCGTATCGGTCCAATTCGCAAAATATCCGAGGGAGGCGGCATACATATAATCGGCTTCGTCATAAACGTAAGGATCGGGCGAAACATTGCGCGCGATCAAGAATAGCAGCAGCGCCACCAGAGCGGCGGCCGCAAGAAGGTGCTTCATGGAGGGGCTGGCCGAGTCCCAATTTAACATGCGAGCCTCAGGCTCAGGCGGGTGAGGACAGGCGACACGGTTAGAATAGTTAAATGTCTACCGCGGCCGATACCAGCAAGCCGGGCCTGCATAATCTCTCGCGCCGCCAACTGGCCGGAACCATAACCGGTTTGCTGCTGACGCTGCTGCTGGCGGCTCTCGACCAGACCATCGTGGGCACGGCGATGCCGCGGATTATCGCGCAACTGAACGGCTTCGACCGCTACCCGTGGGTCACGACCGCTTACCTGCTGACGTCCACTATCGCGGTCCCGATCTTCGCCAAGCTATCCGACATTTACGGACGCAAATGGTTTTTTCTGGCGGGGAATGTTTTGTTCGTGACGTCATCGGCATTTTGCGGGGCGGCCGGCGAAGTCCGTTGGCTGCCGGGCGACGGGATGACGCAGCTCATCGTGTTTCGCGGCGTGCAGGGGCTGGGAGCGGGGATCGCGATGGGGCTGCTGTTCACGATTATCGGCGACATCTTCGCACCCGCGCAGCGCGCCAGGTATCAGGGCCTGTTTGCGAGCGTGTTCGGCTTGGCGTCGATTTTCGGGCCGACGCTGGGCGGATGGATCACGGACCAGTTTTCGTGGCGCTGGACATTCTATGTGAACCTGCCGGTGGGCTTGCTGGCCGCGGCAGCCATCTTTTTCGAGTTCCCGTATTTCCGGCCGCAGGGAGTTCGACGAAAGATCGATTGGTGGGGCGTATTCACGCTCACGGCTGGCCTTGTGCCACTGCTGCTGGCGCTGACCTGGGTGACCGATTACGGATGGGGATCGCAACGAGTACTGTCGCTGCTGGCCATCGCGGTTTTGATGTTGGGTGCATTCTTATTCGCCGAGACGCGAGCCGTCGAGCCGGTGCTGCCGCTGTCGCTGTTTCGCGATCGTATCATCGCGGTGTCGACCATCGCGGTGTTCCTATTCGGCATGGGAATGTTCGGAGTGATCGTTTACGTTCCGCTCTTTATGCAGGCGGTTCTGGGGGTGTCGGCGACGCGATCCGGATCGCTGCTGACGCCTTTAATGCTAGCGTTTGTGGTGGCCAGCATGGCATCGGGAAACATAATGGCGCGAACCGGACGATATCGCGTGATGGCGCTGGTTGGGTCAGGGCTTGCGATGGCTGGAATGTTTTTGATGGCGGCCATGGACGGAAACACTCCGCAATGGGTTGTGATTCGCAATATGATCATCGCCGGACTGGGGATGGGTATTGCGCAGCCTATTTATACTTTGGCGGTGCAAAATGTAGCGCCGCCCGCGCAAATGGGCGCGGCGACGGCATCGACGCAGTTTTTCCGGTCGATCGGAGCGACACTCGGCGTCGCGGTGTTCGGATCGGCGCTATTGACCATGTATCACGACCGTTTTCAGCGGAGCATTCCGCCGGGTACGTCGGCTCGGCTGGTGTCGTTGCTCGACAATCCACTGCAGTTGCAACGGGGCTTGCCCGCGGCGGGATCGATGCCGCCGGGTGCGCTGTTGGTGCTGCGCCAGCTTTTGGGAAATGTGCGTCAGGCGTTACTGGCGGGGTTGCATTCGATCTTCGTGATGGGCGCGATTTTAATGGTGCTGGCGGTGGCGGTGAATTTCTTCCTGAAAGAAGTTCCGCTCAGGAAGAAACATCATGCGCCGGTGGTGGAGGGATAAAAGGCGTGCGTGCGCTACATGCGACGCTCGGCTTCCTGGGCGTCCACCACGGCGATGGCGGCGACGTTGACGATCTCATTTACTTCGGCGCCCCGTTGCAGGACATGCACGGGTTTGGAAAGGCCGGTGAGGATCGGACCGACCGCCTCGGCGCCGCCTAAACGCGATAGAAGCTTGTAGGCGATGTTCCCCGCTTCGAGATTCGGAAAGATCAGGACATTGGCGCCGCCCTTCAGGGAGCTGAAGGGGTAATCATGCTCGATGATGTCTGGGCTTACCGCGGTGTCGCTCTGCATTTCGCCGTCGACCATCAACTCCGGCGCCCGTTTTTTCACCAGCTCGACTGCTTTCCGTACCTTCTCGGCCAAGGGATGACGCGCGCTGCCAAAGTTGGAGAAGGAAAGCAGCGCCACGCGCGGCTTCACATTGAAGCGCTCGGCAGTCTCGGCGGCTGAGATCGCGATCTCGGCCAGGTCTTCGGCGGAAGGCTCGATGTTCACCGTGGCGTCGGCGAAGAAGTAGACGCCTTTGAGCGTGATCATCATGTAGAGTCCCGAAACGCGGCGCAGGCCGGCTCGGATGGGGATCACTTCGAGACCGGGGCGAATGGTATCGGGATAATGGTGGGTGAGCCCGCCCACCAGCGCGTCGGCGTCTTCGAGCGCAACCATGATGGAGCCGAAGTAGGTGTGATTCAGGATCAGGTTCTCGGCTTCCTTGCGCGTGACTCCTTTGCGCTGCCTCCGGCGAAACAGCTCGTCGGCATAACGAGCGCGCTCGGGAGACTGCGCGGGATCGACGATCAAGGCCGACCCGAGAGTTAGGTGAAGGTCCGCCATTCGCTCGCGAATCACCGCTTCGCGGCCCAGCAGGATGGGCAGGGCGATCTTTTCGTCAATCAGAATCTGCGCCGCGCGGAGAATTTTGCTTTCTTCGCCTTCCGGGAACACGACGCGTTTGGGCTTTTGCTGAGCTTTGTGGATCATGATGCGCATAACGCCGTGTACTTTGCTCTGACGGCGCTCCAGCTCGTCGCGATAGACGTTGAGATCCACCTGCTCGCGCGCGACACCGGAGTCCATCGCGGCTTTTGCTACCGCCGCGGCTTCACGCAGCAGAACGCGTGGATCGAAAGGCTTGGGAATGATGTACTCGGGTCCGAACCGGAGGCGCTCGACGCCATAAGTACGGCTTACGGAATCCGGCACTTCTTCGCGGGCCAGTTCGGCAAGCGCGTGCGTAGCCGCTAGCTTCATGGCTTCGTTGATGGTGGTGGCGCGAACATCCAGAGCGCCGCGAAAGATGAAGGGAAAGCCGAGCAGATTGTTCACCTGATTCGGATAATCGGATCGCCCGGTGGCGACGATGGCGTCCGGCCGGGTTTTCACCACGACGTCATACGGGATCTCGGGATCCGGATTGGCGAGGGCGAAGACGATGGGTCGATCGGCCATGGACAGCAGCATCTCCGGAGTGACGCAATTACCGACTGACAATCCGATGAAAACGTCGGCGCCGCGCATCGCTTCGGGGAGAGTGCGCAGGTCGGTGTTGCGAGCGAAGCGGGCTTTGTAGGGATTCATTTCCACCGTACGGCCCTGGTACACAACGCCGGCGATGTCGCATACGATAATGTTTTCGCGCTTCATGCCGAGATTAATAGCGTGCTCGGCACAAGCAATTGACGCCGCGCCTCCGCCGTTGCAGACCACCTTCACTTCTTCGATTTTCTTGTCCACCAGGATCAGGGCATTGAGCAGCGCGGCGCCCACGATGATGGCCGTTCCGTGCTGGTCGTCATGAAAGACCGGGATTTGCATGGTGCGGCGCAGCTCTTCTTCGACGATGAAGCAGTCGGGCGCTTTGATGTCTTCCAGGTTGATCGCGCCGAACGTGGGCTCTAGCATCTGGCAGGCGCGAATGACGTCCTTGGGATCGGCAGCGGCCAGCTCGATATCGAATACATCGATGTCGGCGAAGCGCTTGAACAGGACCGCTTTGCCTTCCATGACGGGCTTGGAAGCGAGCGGTCCGATATTTCCCAGGCCAAGCACCGCCGTGCCGTTGGTCACCACCGCCACCAGGTTCCCTTTGGCCGTATAGCGGTAGGCCAAACCCGGGTTCTTTTCAATTTCCAGGCACGGAATGGCGACACCCGGAGTGTACGCAAGGCTGAGGTCGCGTTGAGTGTGGCAAGGCTTGGTCGGGGTGATGGAAATCTTCCCCGCAGGCTCGGAGGCATGGTAATCGAGCACGTCTTCCTGGCGAATGTTCATTTGACTTCAGTTGTAGCAAGTTGCGAGCCACAAAAATAGCCGGGCTCCTGTATTCTGTGTTTTGGTCCACATGGCAGACGCACCATCATCCTCTGAACTGCGCTGGCATCCTTTGCTGCGCCAATGGGTGGCGGTCGCGACTGATCGCCAAGGCCGGCCGCAATTACCGCGGGATTGGTGTCCTTTTTGTCCTGGGTCGGGACGAGTGCCGCAGGACTACGACGTCTATCTTTACCCCAACGATTTCCCGGCGTTCAGTTTCGCCAATCCGCCGTTTTCCTCAGAACTGGGCCTGTTCAAAAGCACAGGCTCCAGAGGGGCTTGCGACGTGGTGCTTTATTCCCCGAACCACCAGCTGCTTCCTTCGCAATTGCCCGTGGATCAATGGCGGAAGGTGATCGACCTGTGGACCAATCGGACGGCGGAGCTGTTTGCCAATCCCGATATCCGGTTTGTATCGGTATTTGAAAACACCGGCGTTGCCATTGGGGTGACTATGCCGCATCCACACGGTCAAATTTATGCGTTCCCGTTTGTTCCCCCGCTGGTTCAGACGGAGTTGGATTCGGCACGGCAGCATTTTCGCGAGAAATCGGCTTGCTTATATTGCCGCATCCTGGCGGAGGAGATGGAAGATGGGCGGCGTCTGGTCGCCTCCAACGACAGCTTTGTAGCTTTCCTGCCGTTCTTTGGCCGGTTCCCGAGCGAAATGCAGATTTGCTCGCGACGTCACCTGGCCACATTGCGAGACCTCGATGAAAAGGAGCGCGGGAATTTGGCGGAACTGCTGAAAATCGTCAGGCGGAAGTACGACAACCTGTATGGATTTCCGATGCCCTTGATGATGTTGTTGCGGCAGCGGCCGGCAGCGGGGGACCACCCCTATTTCCATTTTCACATCGATTTTCTGCCGATTCAGAGAAGTTCTACGAAACTGAAGTATCTCGCCGCAGTCGAGGCCGGCAACGGAACGTTTCTGAATGATACTCGAGCGGAAGAGCAGGCAATTTTGTTGCGAGACGCCGAGCCTCGGACAGAGTGACCACCCCCGCCAAGTGGTGCTCGTAGCACGATTACAGATAGCAGTGCTACTATGTGATATGATGGGGTTTGTGACTACAGCTCCTGCCTCGCCTCAATCCAAGATTTCCACTCACCAGCGGATTCTACAGGCTGCCAAGAAACTGTTCGCAACCCGGGGCTATGAACATGCCAGCACGTCGGCAATTGCGCGGCAGGCCGGGACCAGCGAATCCCAACTTATGAAGCATTTTGGGAGCAAGGCCGGTGTGCTGGAGGCCATCTTCAACGAAGGTTGGGGCCAGATTGTGGAGGAGGCGCGGGCAGCCAGCCAGAATCTGACCTCGCCAGTGCGGAAGCTGGGGGCGATTTCGGGGTGTGTATTGCGGCGCTTGGAGTCGGACTCCGACCTGAAGCTGTTGATGCTGCTGGAAGGGCGGCGAATCCGCAAGGAAGGCCCAGTGGTCGCGCTGACGGAGGGCTTTCTCGGATTTGTGGGTTTGCTCGATGGCGTGCTCGCCGAGATGCGTGCGATGGACGTTCTTCGTCCAGAGCTCGATCCGCAGGCTGTCCGGTCGGCGCTTATGGGAATGCTGGAGGGGATGATGCGCGACCGGTATCTCGCCGAACAGGTCCATTTTCCGGCGGATTTCCAGACGGGTCAGCTGCAGGAGATGCTTGGGTTGGTGCTGGCTTCTTTCACAGTTCACGGGAAGTGAGCGCGAAAATCGGTATTTGAGTGTACTGTCCCTAATTAATTGGGAGTCTAACAATGGAAGTCTCGTTAGGCACCCTATGCACAACTCGTGGAAAACAGTTCGCATGCTTCTTCTGTCGGCCGGCGCCGTAATGCTGGCAAACGCCGATACTATCGTCTTCGCGAATGGAGACAAGCTGGCCGGGCACTTCGTGCGATCAACCAGTACTACCGTTACTTTCAAGAGTGACGCGCTGGGCGATCTGACGATCGACTGGAGCAAAGTAAAGGAACTGGAAACTTCCGCCAAAGTCGCCGTGATCCGCAAGGGAGTGAGACTCCGCAAGAAAGCAATTCCATCGGATATTCCCCAGGGAACGCTGGCGATGCAGGATCAGAAGCTTCAGGTTACGCCGGCCCCCGGCACCCCGGTTCAATCGATTCCAGTAGCCGATTCGGCCGTGGTCCTCGATCAGAGCGCGTTTCAAAAAGCAATTACACGAACGCCCGGTTTTCTTTCCGACTGGAGCGGCACCATCACCGCCGGCGCCACGGTGGTGCAAGCGACCCAGGACAACCGGACCTTTACCGGAGCTGTGAGCCTGGCTCGCACCGAACCGAGCGAGAACTGGCTGGACCCGAGCTATCGCACGTCATTCATCTTCTCGGAATCCTACGGCGAGTTGTCACAGCCGGGGACACCGACCATCAAAACGTCGATTTTTCACGCCTCCGCCGAGCAGGATCAATATTTCAGGCCGGCAGTATTTTATTTCGGGCAGGCGGAATTCGATCACAACTACTCGCAGGGTCTGGATCTTCAGCAAACCTACAACGGCGGAATCGGCTGGACAACCCTCAACACTTCCGCCCAGGAGCTGGATTTGAAAGCTGCCATGAGCTATATCCGGCAACAGTTCGTAGCCGGACCGGGCATGAGCCTGATCGGCTCCTCATTCGCCGAGCATTATCATCGGAAATTGCCGCACGGGCTGTTGATCGACGAAACCTTGTCGGCCACGCCGGCGTGGAACAACACAAAAGCCTACTCGGCGGCATTCGGCACTTTGCTCACGATGCCGGTTTATAAACGCTTGAGCGGGTCGACCGGCGTGCTCGACACATTTTTGAACGATCCTCCGCCGGGATTTAAGAAAAACTCATTGCAGTTTATGTTGGGGCTGACCTACACGTTGCAGTAGCTGGCTGCTCATTACTGCAGGTCGACGGCAAAGCGGACGTCAATGGTCCGCGGGGGCAGGCATTCTTTGTTATTGCAGGCCTGAAAGCGAAGTTTTCCGGTCATCATAGCCAGCCCCGGGTTGGCATTCGGGAGCGCTTTGAAACGCGTGGCAATTTCGAAGTTTCCGCTGAACACCGAAACCGGGTTGGGGGAAAAAGCGTACTTTTCAAACTGAGGCTTGGGGTAGGTGATTTGCTCGCTCTGGAGCGGCTCATTCGCCCAGGTGAGCTTCAGAGGAATGAGAAATTCGTCGGCCGGCGCGTTGCTGTTGACGTGGAAGCCGGGTTGCAGCTGGGCTCGGAGCTTTATTTCCGCGGTGGCACCGCGCTTGACGGTCAGTTTCTCGGGTGGCGCGATACTCAGTACAGAGTTACCTTGGGCTCTTAAAGAAGGCGAAGTTACCGCCCACAGGAGCAATAGAGGTAGTCCGAGGCGCATCCAGCAATTGGTTGATGGCATTTTTGAATTCATCTTTCCCGGAAAGCCCAATGTGGACCGATGCGATCTTTCCCCGGCGGTCGATTAGGAACGTGGTCGGCAGGGACTCGACGCCCCCGTAAATCTCGCCCACCTGATCGTTTCCAAGCAAAATACGGTAGTTGACTTTGTACTGCTGGATGTACGGCTTTACGACCTTCCATCCGTCTTCGTCCATGGACACGCCCACCACCGCAAAACCGCGGTCCTTCAACTGCTGCTCGAATTCCATGAACCAGGGGATCTCGATTTTGCAGGGGCCGCACCAGGTGGCCCAGAAATCCAGCAGAACGACCTTCCCCCGGTAGTCGGCGAGATGCACGGTTTCGCCGTTAGCGTCCTTGAGAGCAAACTCAGGAGCGGCTTTGCGGGTCTCTTCCGGCTTCACCGAGTCGGCTTTGACGGAATGATTAGCGCAGGCTGTCCACAACAAAAAGGCAGCGATGGCGGCACACAGTGGAGCGAATCGGATGGACGTTGTCAAAGGGGAACAGCCTCCATAATCAATTATATCGATATTCCCCGGTTACCAAAGGTTTGACGAAACCAGTGTGCGCGCGTGTGCTTATAGCGCGCGCCCAGAGTGAACTCGCTGTGGCGGCGGACACCGGAATAGAGCCAGGCGGCGGTGTCGCAAAAGCTTTCGCAGATGTATTCCCGCCAGGGAAGGTTGTGGGAGGCAGGTTGTGGGATGTTGACCAGGACCGTCTTGCGCGATTCGGCCGACCATCCTAACTCGCCGCGGGCGTGACGCTTCAATTCCTGGCGGAGAAGAGTTTCGTATGACCGGCGAGCTGGGTTGCCAAGCCGTACCCAGGCAAAATGAAACAGTTCGTGCGTGAGAATCCGGGCCAGCTCGTTGGGCCGGGTTCGTAGCTCGCAATCCAAAACAATTTCGCGCTTGCGAATGTAGCTTCCGGCGTAGACCGGCTGGCCGCAGGACCGCTGGGAGTAGAGCTTTCCAGCCCGAATCGTCAGCCCCGGCAAGAACCTGATTCGGACCGCTCGTCCTTCGAGCGGCGGCAGATGTTTTCGGACCCGCTCAACGGACCGGTTGGAGCTGAAGCGGTGCGTGGGGTGTAAAGTAGCCCGGGTTTTCAACTTTCACCTTGTATTGGGCCTGCATGCCCGCAACCCATTCGTTAAAACGCTGCTGTCTGATTTCCTGGGTGATCTGCATGCTCACGTCGTCGAACGGCTCCTGGTTGAACTGATCCACCCGGATAAGGTAAAAGCCGTTGGGTTGCCGGATCGGTTCGCTCACTTGGTTGGCTTGGAGCGCGAAGACGGCGTTCTTCACGGCATCTGGATAATTGCTGCCGCGCTTGATGATTCCGAAATCGCCATCTTTGGCAGCCGAGGCGTGGTCATCGGAGTTTTCGCGGGCCAGTTTGCCGAAATCCGCTCCGGCCTGGACCTGATTGCGGAGATCGTCGATTTTCTTCCTGGCTTCCGCTTCGGTGGGCAGCTTGTCGGCCTCAGCGCCGGCCTTATTGGGGGCGGGATTAAAGCTGATGTAGATAACACGGACTTTCGCCTGCCGGTACTTGTCGGCGTTTTTCTTATAGTAAACTTCCTGATCTTCTTGCGTTACCTGGATGAGGTTGCCGTGAGTGGTCAACTGCGCCTGGGCGAGAGTCTGCATGCGCTGAAACTGAAGCGTCGCCTGCCAGGGATCCTGCCTGTCGAGACCGGCCTTTTCGCCGTCGGCGGCCAACTGCTGATAGAAGAACAATTGACCGAACAGCTGCGGCTGCATGCGCGCATTCGCCTGGAGCTGCGGCGGCAAAGACTCGATTATTTTGTCGATGTCAGCTTTGGTGTATTTTTTCCCGTTGGACTCAAGAACCACAGTGTCGGGCGCGATGGACGGGCCGGCGGCGGCGGGAGCGGCGGCTTCCGGAACTGGGGCTTGCGGCGGAGCGGGAGTGCCGGGGGCGATTCTGGGAAGTTGAGGAGCCTGACCGTACACTAAAGCGGAAAACAGAAGGGGTAGTACGAAAGATTTCATTGGGGGCTTCCTTGCAAAATGGAAATTCCAGTTTATCAGGAACTTTACTAGTTCGCAGGCCGGGAGCCTGCGCTACCGGCGATCTTAACTTCAAAAACCGGCACGGCCAGGTCGGCGGCATCGCGCAGGTTGCAATACGGATCTTTGCCGAAACCATACCACAGCGTCGCGCCCTCGGGCAGCTTGCCTTGCACCGAAAGTAGAACGCTGCTCGCCTCGGCCGGATCGACGTGCGATTTGTAGATGAGCGGCGCCCATTCGCCATCGGCCTGATGAATGGAGAAACCGGAAATCGGACCTTCCGACTGCAGCCGGCCATTCACGCCGGAAAAAGTCACCTTCACGAAACCATCCTGAAAAGTTGCCGCGATCGGGCGCGGCCCGCGCTTACGCTCTCCATAATCCTTGATGCGCGGAAACAGATCGAGGCACACTAAATCGGCCAGGCGCCGGGAAAGCCGTTTGAGATCCTCGGTGCCGACATGGATGCCATCGTCCAATTGCAGATCGACGGCGGCGACCATCGCGGAATGCGGAATCTCTTTCTCGGCGCGAAGCTGGGCGAGTTGTACGGCGTTCCACTCGGCTACATTGCTCTTGTCGATATGCCGCCCGATTTGCACATAGTAGAACGGAAGATCCGGTTGGTCGAAATCGGCGCGAACGGCCCGGACGAGAGCTTCAAACTTAGGCAGGAACGCTGGCGCGGCCTTGGGATTAGCGTCTGACTCGCCTTGATACCACAAAACGGCTTTTACACGGCCGCCCGAGGCCAGTACGCGCCGGTACATCGATCCATAAAGCGATTCGCCCTCGCGATCCTTCAACGCAGGACTCCACTGATCCATGGAAGTGCCACCGTGAGCGCAAGGGATAAGACCGACAGGCACATTGGTTCGCGCGACCATCTCCGCGGCAAAAGGCAATCCGAGACCGGCGCCTTTCTTTCGATTGGTGACGTAATTTTCGAGCGGCTGACCGGTCAACCGCTCAGGAACCCTTTCGGCATTCAGCGGCCAATGCACCGGATCGATGGCGCTCACCACGGTGTGCAGCGGTTCTTCGGCGACCAGCCAACGGTCGGACATGTCGAAGCTGTGTACCAGCGGGGAAGGCTGCTGAACGTCGACCAGATCGCCGTGGCCTTCCATGTTCGATTGTCCAGCCAGGACCCACAGGTCGCCCACTAGGAGATTTGCAATCGAAAGCGTGGAGTCGCTGCCCTGCAGGCGAATTTCCAGGCGATAGGGGCCGCCGACCGGCACGCCTTTCAGTTCTCCATTCCATTTCAGTTTCTGGATTTTTGCTACCGGGGACCAATCGAAACCGGGGAGAGGCGTAGCATCGGCCGCGATGAGGCGCGCTTCCACCTCCTTGCCGTTGACTTTCTTGCCGGAGGCCACGCCGCTAAAGCTGATCTCGGCGATTTGTTCAGCGGTTCGCTGGAAGACCTGGTTATCGACTGGACCGGAAGTGATCCGGATTTCCTGGGCCGAGGCCGCGCCCCAGAACGCGGCAACTAGGAATAGCACCCGAGCGCGCACGGAATGCATTGTAGCAAGGCTATGCAAAAGCCTGCCACCTGGCAGTTGCGCTAGTTAGTCTTGACCTCGTTGGTCTTCACCTCGATTTTGCGTGGCTGCACCTTCAGATCGCCACGGGCGTCGGCTGAAATCTTGATGTTGTTTAGTACCTGCGTGGCGCCAGCGGTCTTGGCCATGCGCGTGGCCGCGCCTTTATGCTGCATAACGGCGGTGCTACCGGTCCAGGTGGCGATGCCATTCTTCACGTGCACCTGCAGACCGTCCTTGCCGATCTTCGATTTGGCCAGCTTAGCTTTGATGGTTCCCTCGATTTCCTCGTCACTGAACTTGCCTTGGCTGTGTGATTTTGTCAGCGTTCCGGCATTCGCCCCATAAGACAAAATCAAGAGCGAAAGAATTGCGAAAGCTTTCTTCATGCCTACCTAGTGCCGGAACGACGCTATAATTCGCACACGGATCTGAGCCGCGACCGTGAGGCAGCGGTTTTACGTACTGCCGAGATACTTCTTCACGTCGGGATACAGCAGGTCGTGGATCTCGGGCTTATCGAGATCGGCCTTGGTGACCACTCGGGCCGGCAGGTCGATCTGCTTGGGCGGCGTAATGCCGTTGAGTTTGTCCACCAAAGTCTTGACCGCTTCAAAGCCCATCCGGAATGGATCCTGAACGACCAACGACTGGATGGTTCCTTCCTTCAAGTCGTCGATCAGATTGTCGCTTCCGTCAAAGCCGACACATTTAACTTTGCCAGCGAGGCCGCGTGATTTTATCGCCAATGCCGCGCCCGTGCTGCTCGGCTCCGACGATGCGAAGATGCCATTGAGATCCGCATGCGCCGTCAGGATATTCTCGGCTACGGCCATTCCTTTGGATCGGTCGGACATGGAGAACTGGCGCGCGACAATCTCGATTCTGGGGAATTCGGACTTGATGACGTCATCGAAACCGCGCTCGCGATCGACAGTAGATAAGCTGCCGGGAATATTCATGACCATGGCGACCTTTCCCTTGCCTCCCACCAGGCGAGCCAGCTCGCGCGCCGCCATCTGGCCGGCCTGGTAATTATTGGTCGCAATGAACGACAGGTAATTGGTTGAATCGACGCCGGAATCGAAGACCGTGACGGGAATTCCCAGCTCGGCGGCCCGATCGAGGGATCGATTCAGAACTTTGCGCTCGGTGGCCGCGACCGCCAGACCGTCGACGCGCTGGGCGATCATCGAATCGACGATTTGCATCTGGCGATCGTATTCGGTTTCCTGCGCCGGCCCGTTCCAGAGCACCTCGACGCCAAATTTCTGGCCGGCTGCTGCGGCGCCCGCGTGCACCGATACCCAGAAGACGTGCGAGTTGGCCTTGGGAACCACGGCGATCCGCTTGGTTCGGTTGCCTCGGCAAGCCGCTAATGCCAGCAAAAGCGCAGCCGCTACCAGAACGCGCTTATTGAGCACACCTCTATTGAGCACACCAGCCCCCGTCGACCACAATGTCGGTGCCTGTGACGAAGCCGGCGTCTTCCGAGCATAAATACAGCGCGAGCTTGCCGATCTCCTCCGGCTTGCCCCAGCGGCGCATCGGAGTTTTCGACATGAACTGCTCGTTTATTTCGGGATTGGTCATGAGCGGAATCGTCATCTCGGTGGCGAAGGGCCCGGGACTTATGGACACGACCGTGATACCGTCGGCAGCCAGCTCGAGTGCCAACGCGCGCGTGAAACCCATTAATCCGGCTTTGCTCGCGGAATAGGCGGTGCGCATCGGAAAGGAGATGTGGCCCATTATGGAGGCGATGTTGATGATGCGCCCGTATCCGCGGCCTTTCATGTGCGGCACAAACGAACGGCATATCAAAAAAGCGCTGGTCAGGTTAGTGTTGAGCACGCTCATCCACTCTGCCAAGGTAAGGTCGACGCAGAACTTGCGCACGTTTATTCCGGCGTTGTTGATCAGGATGTCGACCGGCCCCAACTTGGCCAGCACGTCCCGTTCGAGCTGGCGCACTTGCGCCTCGTCGGAGATATCGGTGCGGAAAATTTCGGCTTGCGCTCCCAATCGGCGCGCTTCCCCGGCAACCGCGTTGAGCTGCTCGACGTCGCGCGCCACCAGGGCCACCCGCGCCCCAGCCTCTGCAAGCGTCAACGCCATCGATTTTCCCAAGCCGCGGTTGGCGCCGGTGATAAGCGCGGTACGTCCATTTAAGGCCATAAGACGCTCATTGTGGCACAGTCGGGTTGCGAAGCCACGCTTCGATTTCCGCTAGTACTGCATCACCGCCATAAATCCGAAGTCCATGTGGAATTGATGATGACAGTGAAACAGCGACGGACCGGGGCTGTTCGCCATAAAATCCACCTCCACGGTTTTCATCTCCGGAACCATAACCACGTCCTTGAAAACACCGGAGCTGGGCTCACCCGCGAATTTCGTTATCTCAAAAGTGTGCCGGTGGAGATGCACCGGATGCGCCATGTCGGTCCGGTTATCGAAGATGAGGCGATTCGCGCGGCCCGATACCGCCGGGATCAGATCGGTCTGCGGAAATGGTTTTCCGTTTATCGACCAGCCGTGCCCATCGTATCTCCGCTCGAACACCAGACGGTGGATCAATTCCGGATTCGGCCTCTCCGATTGTCCTCCGAACATAGTGCAGTTCCAGGTGAAGGGCGGCGGCGCCATCCATTGGGGGGCGCCCGTCGCGCCTCCATACTCGACCACAATTCCCGCGCCCGACGCGCGCTGGCTATCGTCCGCTTCTCCCAGGATCCAGACTCCCGGCGAATCCATTTCCACCATGGCGTCCACTCTTTCGCCGGGCGCCAGATCGAGCACCGGTACGCGGCGCGCGGTCTTAACGGGATTCCCGTCCAGCGCAATTACCTCGAACGTGTGGCCGGCAAAGGCGATGCGATGCTGCCGGTTGGCGCTCGCGTTCAGGACACGAAACAGCGCGCGCTGTCCGCTCTTTACGCGGATCGGCTCGCCCGCTCCCAACATTTTGCCGTTGATGGAATAAATGTTGTACTCGACATCCATGGCGTTTTCGGCGGAAAAATAAGGATCCCATTCGTGCAGCACAATCGGGACTTCCAATTCGTATCGGGCAGGATTGGCGCGGGGCTCAATCACCACCATTCCGAATTGCCCCGAGTAAGTGCCGCGTTGGAGATTGTGTCCCGCGATGGCGTGAGTGTGATACCAGCGAGTCCCGGTGGGGCGGGGCGTAAACACGAATCTGCGATGATCCATGCCCTGCACCATGGGAGTTCCCTCTTCGTGCGCGCCGTCGACTTCCGGAGGAATCTGGAATCCGTGCCAATGAACCATTTCGGGCTCTTTAACCTGATTGATCACATCCACCGTGACGGTTTTTCCCTCGGTCATCCGCAGCAGCGGGCCGGGCGCCTGCCCGTTGTAGGCCCGCGTCTTGATGAACCTTCCGGGAGCAACCTCCAGCGAAATTTCGCCAATTCGCAAAGTGATATCAGCGGCGGAACTCGCTGCCCGCTGGGATGCCAGCACCCGAGTGAGCGCGGCGGAGGAAGCACCGGCAATGGCCAGCGACAATAAATTTCTCCGGGTAACCGGAGGGAGCTTGGGTTGATTTGAGGACAATGTTAGATTCTAGCGCGAATACGCATGACTTTTGCCCGGCGCTAATCCTGCCGAAGCGCCACCAGCGGATCCGTTCGCGCTGCGCGCCGGGCAGGAACGTAGCACGCCAGCAGGCCGACGGCACTGAGAATCAGTGTTACGGCGAGAAACACGAAGGGATCACGCGAGCTGACTCCGACCAGCAAGCTCCCGAGTAGCTTCGAAACGGAAAGGGCCAGCAACAAGCCAATCCCGACACCCGCGAGCGTCAGCATCATTCCTTGCCGCAGCACCAAGCGCGCGACCCCGCCCGGATCCGCTCCAATAGCAATGCGTATGCCGATCTCGCGAGTACGCCGGCTGACCGCATAGGCGATCACGCTGTAAAGGCCGGTGGTGGCGAGCAGCAGGCCGAACAAGCCGATCACAGTCACCACCTGAGTGACGATGCGGTTGCCGATCAAGGCTGTTTCCTGGAAATAATGATTCAAGGTCTGGATATCCTGCACGGGCGTGTTCGGATCCAGCCGGTGGATTTCAGCCAGGACCGGAGCGGCTAGCGCGGCTGGTTCACCCGTGCTCTCCACGTGCACCGTAAGCATAGAGCTGTACTCTTGCGCGAACGGCAAATACAAAAAGGGGATGGCAGTCTCGCCAATATCGCGATACTTAATGGTCTTGGCTACGCCCACCACTTCCAACGTCCGCCCCTTCATTCGAATCCGGCCCCCGATAGCGTTTCGATTGGCCCAGTACTTTTCGGCCATGGCTTCGTTCACGATCGCGACTGGAGGCGAGGACGCAGTGTCACGGCTGTCGAAGTTGCGCCCCCGCGCGATCGGAATCTGCATCAACGGCAAATAGTGCTCATCAACCGTGTTCGACTGGACCGCGAAGGCCTGCTGATCTTGCGGCATCTCGAATCCCTCGACGACGATAGATCTGAGAGAGCTGCTGATCCCTAGAGGGATGTGTTGGCCTAGCGCTACGGATCGTACCCCCGGAAGGCCGCTGACCTGCTTGACAAGCTGTTGGTAGAAGACGCGGGCCTGCGGTTCGTGAGAGCCGGCGACGGAAGGGTCTAAACCCATTACCAGCACGTGGTCGGTTCGAAAGCCAGGTTGGGTGCGTACCAAGTTGGAAAAATCCTTGATGAGCAGCCCGGCGGCGAGCAAAAGCATTACGGAAATGGCAATTTGGGCAACCGCCAGCACATTGCGCGCCTGAATGCGGCGGCCGTTGCCCGAAGGGAACGCGTCACCACCCTTAAGCGTGGAGGTCAAATCGGACTTAAGCGCGTGCATAACCGGCGCTACTCCAAAGATGACGGCGCTCAAGACGGAAGACGCTATCGCGAAAAGCAAAACACGGACATCCAGCCGCGCCACCAACCACACCGGGAGCGTTGTGGGCAGCCGGATCGAGGCAAAGAAATCGATACTGAAAAGCGCCAGCAATAGGCCAACGGCGCCGCCCGCCAGCGCCAGTAGAAGACTCTCCGTGAGGAGCTGCTGGAAAAGACGGCCGCGGCTGGCGCCGATAGCCAGGCGGACGGCGATTTCCCGGGATCGCGCGCGGGCTCGCGACAGCAGAAGATTCGCGACATTGGCGCAGGCAATCAGCAAAACCAAGCCCGCGATAGCCAACAAAACGGCGACGGGCAGACCGTCTTCCGCACCATAACTGCGTGCCCGAAACGACGATATAGCTACGATGCCGCGGCCGCCATTCGTGGCCGGATAACTTCGCTCCAGGTTGTGCGCGATGTTTTGCAGCTCCGCTTGGGCCTCGGATACGCTTCGTCCGGGTACTAAACGCCCGAACGCTTCCAGGTAGAGCTGATCCCGCGCCATCAGCGTATTTTTGTCCGGTGCAATGCGGGGCAACATGCCAAATGGCACGTACATATTCTCATGGACGAAAGGGTCCAGGCCTGGAAAGGTCTCGGGTGCGACGCCGATGACCGTAAAGTCGACTTTGCTCAGCTTCAAGGTTCTACCGATGACGGAGGGATCGTGGGCGAACTCCGCTCGCCACAGCGAATCGCTCAGAATTACAACCGGAGCGCGATCTTCGTCCCCGCGGAAATCGCGTCCCAGCGCGAGCTTGACGCCGAGTACATCGAAAAAGTCGGTGCTGACCGCTAACCCGAGTTTGAGTTCCGTCAGCCTTTGGGGGTTGGATTGAAAACCCAGGGCGGTCTGTTCGTAACCAACTAGCCCCGAGAGCGTCTTGGTCTGATTCCGCAAATCGATGTAGTCCGGATAAGAAATCCCGGCGAATTGCTTGGAGTGGGACGTACTTAAAACGCGCACAATTTCATCGGGGTGACGAACCGGCAGCGGTCGCAGAAGTAACGCGTCGGCCAGACTGAAAGTGGAAGTGTTTGCGCCAATGCCGATGGCCAGCGACAGGATTGCGACAGCCGTGAAGCCTGGATTGGCGGCCAGCATTCGCAGACCGTAGCGGAGGTCATTCAAAACAGAGCGCAAATCGCACCTCGTTATGGACGAATATCCCGAGCACTTCTTGTGCCAAGGCTCCCATACGTGAGTGCATGGAGTTTCGGGTGGTGCAAGGTAGAGAAAGTGTCGCTGGTTGGGACTTCCTTGTGCGGAAGCGAACAGACCAGTGTTCTATTTGCCTACCACCAGGATCGAAAACGAATCCGCCAGCATCGGACCTCTACCGCGTCCACCGGGCGGTGGAGGCGTGGGGGGCTGGCCGAACTCAGCCGCGATCAGGAAAAGGTGATTGGTCTTGCCATCCAGCGTCATGGTCTTGGCGGTCTTCATCGTCTCCAGGTTTTGTTCGACAACGAAGCTGGTCGGGCTGTTTTCTTTAATGACGGTCAGTGTTCCGTCAGCTTGCGAGCTGAAGGCTTCCATGGTCTTGGGATTAAACACCGCGCCATCGGTGCCGGCGCCGATCGGGAGCGCGTCCAGGATCTTGCCATCCCCGGCATTGAGTATGACCATGTTTTGTGGGTTCCGGCAGCTGGCGAACAGAATGTTATTCTTCACGTCCAGCGCTAGCCCCGCGCACACGCCGCCCTTCCCCTCCAGATCGTAATGCGCGGTTACGGTGAGCGTCTTAGCGTCCACGACAGCGATGTTTCCCTTGTCCTCGATATCGATATAGATGCGCCCCTTGCCATCGCTAGCGGCCTCTTCCGGCGCACCGCCCAAGTCGATCGTGCCTACCACCGAACCATCCGACGCATTGATCACGGTCGCGTTCGGCGCCCGGTGGCTGAGAACATACACCCGATCGTTGAACGAGTCGTAAAGCATGCCGTCGGGCCCGCGATCGACATCAATGTTCTTGATCGGCGCCAGAGTCTTGCTATCGAACATCACCACCGGCTTACTGCTCGCGAATCCGTGATGGGTCTTCGGAGAAACAACCGCCCCATGGGCTCCGACATTGGGGATGTCGCCGACTGGTTCCAGCGTGTCCAGGTTGAAGACGGTGATACGCGCGCCTGGGCCGCTTCGGGCAACGTACAATCTGCGGCCGGCCTGGTCGGCGTTCACATAATCGAACCCGCCCGCGCCCCCAACTTTTGCCGTCTTCAGGACCTTATACGGTCCACCGCCCGGTTGCTGCGCAAATCCAAGCAATCCCACCGTTGCAACCGCCCAGGCGGAAAGCAGACAAAACCGTCGCATGGCATTTCTCCTCAATCGGGTTCTTTACTGACGCGTGCTCGCCCGTTAGTATACCCGGTCGAGAAAATCGGTTCACAGGATGTCGAGCAGAATCTCCAGCTCGCTTTCGAATCTCGCGAGAACCCCCGAATCTTCGAAGCCTGGATCAAACTGGCGCAAGACTCGCAGCTTGTCGTCTTCTTGCCTGCGTGCGCCGCTGATAGAAAAGCCATGGCAGTCTACGCACCGGTCAGCGGCGTTCACGATGTGGCTCAGCAGAATTTTATTCGACTCATCCCGTGCGGGATCTGCATTGGGATTTTCATGATGGCGAACCGCGGTCTCGAGGGCGACCGGCAGGTTCCAGGAGCGGGCCACGATGGCGGAGACTTCCGAGTGCGTGAATCCAACCAGCTCTTTTTCCACCGCTTCCAGGTCCTGGTGCTCCTGCCGGTTGAGTTCTTCCAAAAGATCCAGGTTATCGCGCAAAATAACCGCGATGATCAGCCGGCCGGTGTCGTGGAACATTCCCGCCAGAAAGGCCAGCTCCACGTGCTCGGGAGCGAGAGCTGATGCGATAATTTCGCAGAATACCGCGGTGGCGATCGAATGAGTATTGAAACGAATTGACGACCACTGCGCCGGCGTCGGCAGCCGGCTCCATACTTGGGTCATCGATTCGTGCAAGATCAAATTGCGCAGCGGATTTATTCCGAGTCGCATCACCGCTTTTCGCACCGAAAGGATCGGTAACAGGCGGCCGTACAAAGCCGAGTTCGCCAGAGCCAGAACCTTGCCCGACGTCATGATGTCTTTTTCGATCCAGCTGGCCACTTCGGCCAGTGACGGGCCTTCTCCTGAAGAGGCCATGGTCGAGAGTAAATGGCGAGCCAGAGGCGACAGCGGAGGCAGGTCATTTGCTAAAGCGATCGCCTGCGCCAGGTGATCCCTATCGCGCGGAATCGTCGGCGTAACAGGCATCATTACCTAATTCGGCGGCATTCCTATTACCAATAGGGTAAGGCCTACAAACTTAAGGAGCTTAGGTTTCTTTCGGGTATTTGGCTCTTTCGTAGCGTTAATTAAAGGACAAATTGGCACAATCGGTGGACTATTTGACCTTGGCTTTCAGCTCGCGCGATCTCGCCAGCAGCGTCCGCAGCCGGCGCTCGAGTTCGCCTACGGCCGCCACCGTCTGAGTCGTCGGAGTCGCATCGGCGCCTTCCAGGACACCGAGGACGGTATTCAAATCATTGTTGAGCTTGGTTAGGCCTCCGGCATCCTCGTCTTCATCTTCATCGCCCGGCGGCCGGCGGCTGCTGCCGTCGAGCGCCGCTGCCTCCTTTTCGAGTTCCGGATTCTGTGACAGCTTAGCTCGCAATTCGCGGATCTCCTGGAGCGCCTGGAAATCCTGATGCATCATGCCGGTCACCCTGGTCGCCAAGTCGAACTGCTGCTGCAGTCCAGCAGGCGGCGTCTTGACGCGCGGGTCCATCTTCACTGTTAGCGCCTCGGTATAGCTTTTCCCGTTGGCCGTGAGTTTGATCGTGTACTGACCCGGCATCACCACCGGACCGAGCGGATGGCGCGGCGTATCGCGATAGACCGCCGAGATCGGATATTCGTGGTGCAACGCGTCCGGCGGAGGATAATGCAGATCCCAGACGAAACTATGCATCCCCGCATTGGCCCCCAAAATCTGCGGCGGCCGTATCCAATAAGTCGGAACATTTAGAAACGGATCCACCGGCTCGGCTTTGTCATCGCTGGCATAGCGCCGTACCAGCTTTCCGCCATGGTCGAAAACTTCCAGTGTCACCGGCGTCGAAGCCTCAGACTTCAAGTAGTAATAAAGGATCGCGCCGTCCGGTGGATTCTGTCCGGCAGGTTCCTCGGGCGGCAGCGGCGTGTCGGGATAATTGTCGCGACGTACCCGGTATGCGGCGGCCGGCCGGAACAGGTGTGCGTCCGAAGCCGCGATCTGAGCGCTCATCTGGCGCAGCGGCGAGATGTCGTCCAGTATCCAGAAGCCGCGGCCGTGCGTGCCCGCCACCAGGTCGTTCTCGTGGATCACCAGATCGCGAATCGAAATGGCCGGCATGTTGAGCCGCAGCGGCTCCCAATTATCGCCATCGTTGAACGAAACGTAGACAGCCAGCTCGCTGCCTGCGTACAGCAGGCCTTTGCGGACCGGGTCCTCGCGGACCGTATTGATCGGCGCATCCGGCAATCCAGCGATAATCTCCTTCCAGGTTTTGCCGCCGTCGTGCGTACGATAAATGTGCGGCTTCAGATCGTCCAGCCGGAAACGATTGATGGCGGCATACGCAGTGAGATCGTCGAAGTGCGAAGTCTCCAGAATGGAGACCTTGCTCCATGGCGTCAGTTCGGGCGGCGTGATATTCTTCCAGGTCTTGCCGCCATCGCGCGTGACTTGAATCAGTCCGTCGTCGGTGCCTGCCCAGATTACGTTTATATCCTTATGTGAAGGCGCAACCGCATAGATCACTCCGCGGCGCGTCGCCTCTTTGCGCGCCTCCTCGGTGTAAATGCCGACGTTCGCGGGTATGTCGTATTTCTCGCGCGTTAGATCCGGACTGATCGCTTCCCAACTATGGCCGCCGTTGATGGTCTTGAATAAAACCTGGGACGCCAGATACAGTACATGCGGATCCACCGGCGAAAAGAGAATTGGCATAGTGCGAACGAATCGGTACTTGCCGCCGCGCAGCACCTCCGGGCCTACCTCCTGCACTTCGCCGGTAGTCTGATTGAAGCGCGTCGCCTTGCCGCCGTAGATCAGGTTCGGATTCAGCGGATCCGGCGCGACGTAGCCGTATTCTTCCACCGCCACTGGATGCCACTCGCGAAACGTCACTTCGCCGTAATCGCTGCGGCTGGCGACTCCGGCCGATCCGCTCTCCTGCTGGCCGCCGTAAACCCAATACGGAAATTGGTTATCGGTGATCACGTGGTAAAACTGAGCGGTCGGCTGGTTGTACCAGGAGCTCCAGGTTTGTCCGCCGTTGACGCTGATCGTTGCGCCCTGGTCGCTGGCCAGTAGAATGATCCGTGGATTCTCGGGATTGATCCAGATGGTGTGGTAGTCGTCCCCGCCCGGCGCGCCCTTGATCGCGGTGAGACTTTGTCCGGCGTCGGTGGAGCGATATGTCGACGTATTCGCCACGTAGATGACATCCTTGTTCTTCGGATCGACGCGTACGCCTGCGAAGTCCGAGCCGCGGCCTGAGATCCGCGCTTCGGTGTTAATGCGCTGCCAGTTGGCGCCCGCGTCGTTTGAGCGAAAGAGCGCGCTCGGCTTCCCTTCCACGAGCGCATACATACGATTGGGATCGCTGGGCGCGACCGCTATGCCGATGCGTCCCAGACCCTCGGCCGGAGTTGGAAGGCCGCCGGTAAGTTGCTGCCAGGTTGTTCCGCCATCGGTGGATTTGAAAAGTCCGCTGTTCGGACCCGACCACTCGCCATTCTCCCAAGGGCCCTGACGAGCCGCCCACAGTACGGCATAGATCGTGCGCGCATTCGTGGGATCGAACGCCAGATCGATGGCGCCCGTGTTCTCGTCCTTATACAGCACCTTCTGCCACGTCTCGCCGCCATCGGTGGAACGGAATACACCGCGCTCCGCGTTCGGCCCGTAGGGATGACCGAGCACGGCCACGAACAGACGATTTGGATCCAGCGGGTCGACCACAATCGCCGGGATCTGCTGGCCGTCGCGCAGGCCTAGATGCCGCCAGGTCTTGCCGCCGTCAGCCGATTTGTAGATGCCGTTACCAACCGAAAGATCGGGCCGCTGCAGCCCCTCGCCGCTACCGGTGTAAATAATGTCGGGATCGGAAGGCGCAACGGCGAGCGCACCGATGGAACCGGTGGACTGATCATCGAAGAGCGGGTTCCAGGTGCGCCCGTAATCGTCGGTCTTCCAGATCCCGCCGTCGTTCGCGGCCACATAGAAGACGTTCGGTTGCGAGGGAATGCCGGCAACGGCAACGGTCCGCCCGCCGCGGTAAGGGCCTATGGTGCGCCAGCGGAGTCCCGCGTAGAGATCGGAGGAGAATTGTTGCGCCGACGCGGGCAGCAGCGTGATTAAGAGAAGAGTGAATCGAAGCACGGCCATCGAGTTTAGCTTAACGGGTACCATCTACTGGCGTCCTTTCTCTTCTAGCGTTCGCCGCAAGATCGGCAGAGTAGCCAGGTCCTTCTCACCAGCCGTTTCCGATTTTACTTCGATGAGCTTTGCGAGCTTGAGAACTTTGATCGAAAGGTCCGGCCCCGCTTTGATGACGTTCACATACTCAAGTAATTCTTCGTAGCCACGCAAATGCCCAATCGCGCCCAAAAGATCCAAAGGCCCATGGCGCGTTATCAGGAGTTGATGGCCCGCGGACAAAAGATGGGAAGACTGAGGGCGAATTTTACGTTCCGGTTGCAATCGATAGCAGGCGTCCATCGCCGCCAGTGCTCTCAAAAGACGCTGAACGTTCTCAACTTCGCGAAAGTGCACAATGTCAAGATCGAAGGTGCTAATTGGCGCGCCTTCAAGGACTGCTGCGACGCCGCCCACGACGATGAAGTCCACCCCATACTCGGTCAGAGTGCGTAAAACTGCCAGGAAATCAGTCGCCGGCATTCTGGGCGCGGATCTCTTCTACCGAGTTGACGAACCGTTGCAGCACTTGTAGCCGCTCGGCCGGCGTCAGCGACAGCATCCAACGAATTAGCGTGAGGTCGATGCCATCCACGCTGTATTCGGAGGTTTCCGGCCGAACTGATACGTTGCGCTGCATCGCCAGCTACCTTGATACTACACTCGCTGCGCCTCAGCCATACGCGGTTTGTAGATGGCGGTGTGCCTCACCGTCTGGATCAGCCGTTCTGCATCCATCAGCGTCACATCCAGCACCACGAACTCGTGCCCCTTGCGATCGAATCGCTCTTGAATCCGGCCGCGCGCGGAAATCCGATCGCCCTCCCGTGCAACACCCCAGTTCTCGATTTCGCTCGCCGTGTGGATCCACGGCCCTAGCCGGAAATTGCGGGCCAGAATGTCATTGGAATATTGGAGGAGTCGTTCCGCATACGGCCGCCAGCCAGTCAGATCAAGGGGCTCGACCACAGTCCCCAAAAGCTCGCCTGGAATTACGTTGTCGCCGGAAGGCGCGGGCCGCTGTTCCATCGCAGGCAGCGGATGCTCGGGCAATGGCAGCGGCTGAGGCAACGAAGCGTCCCGAATCGAGGCTGTGCCCCGGGCGCAGACCGTCCCGTCCTCACGCTCCGCCGTGACTGCGATCGATCCGTCGTCACCGCACTCCGCTCGCACCAGCACCTCTTCGCCGTCATAGAATGGCTCAATCAATCGCAGCCTCATCGATCCGCGCTCCAGCCACTCCGGAGCCTTTTCCACGATCGGGGCTGTCATATAGCCGTAAACGGTTACGCCAGGAACCAGGCCGCCGCGAAAGCCGTAGGCCGCGGCTACCTGATCGTCGTGAATTTTATTTGCGGATTCAACGGCGACGTTTTGCGCTCGAAAGCGATGGATGGGAAGCGCGCGCCCCACTAGACCGAGGTCGTCTCCGCGGCGCGCTCGGCGTAGCGGCGGTCAACGTAATTATCGAGGATGTGAATGAACTCAGCCACGATGCGGTCGCCGCGCAGCGTAGTCGAAAGTTTGCCGTCGACGTATACCGGCGCCACCGGTTCCTCAAACGTGCCTGGCAGCGAGATGCCGATGTTGGAGTGCTTCGATTCTCCGGGTCCGTTCACTACGCAGCCCATCACCGCCACCTTCATCTCTTCGACGCCCGAGTATTTGCCTTTCCAGATCGGCATCTGCTCGCGCAAATAGGTCTGGATCTGATCGGCCATGTCCTGGAAAAAAGTGCTGGTCGTGCGCCCGCAGCCCGGACACGCTGTAACTTGTGGCGTGAAGCTGCGCAGCTCCAGCGCTTGCAGAATCTGCTGGCATACGATGACCTCATCGGTGCGGTCGCCGTTCGGCAATGGCGTAAGCGAGGCGCGAATCGTATCGCCGATGCCCTCCTGCAGCAGCACGCCGATCGCGGCCGTGGTGGCGACGATCCCTTTCGATCCCAGGCCTGCCTCGGTCAAGCCGAGATGCAGAGTGTAGTCGCACTGCGCAGCCAGTTTCCGGTAGACCGCGATGAGATCCTGCACGCCGCTGACTTTCGCGCTCAGGATGATCTTGTCGCGCCCTAAGCCGTAGTGCTCGGCGGCCTCGGCGGAACGCACCGCGCTGGCCACGATCGCGTTCATGGTGACTTCTTTCGCATCCAGCGGCTCGGCTTGCCGTGAATTCTCGTCCATCATTTGCGTGAGCAGCGCCTGATCGAGTGATCCCCAATTCACCCCGATGCGCACCGGCCGGTCGTATTCTATGGCGGCCTCGATCATGGTCCGGAAATTGTCGTCGTGCTTTTTGCCGATGTTGACGTTGCCAGGATTGATGCGGTACTTGGCCAGCGCTCGCGCGCAATCCGGATACTTCTTGAGCAGGATGTGGCCGTTGTAGTGGAAATCGCCGATGATGGGAACCCGGACGCCGAACTTATCCAAGGTATCGACGATTTTCGGAACAGCTTGGGCGGCCGCTTCGGTGTTGACCGTCACGCGCACCAGTTCCGAGCCAGCCTGCGCCAGGGCCATCACCTGATTGACGGTCGACATGACGTCGGCCGTGTCCGTGTTGGTCATGGACTGCACCACGATCGGGTGATCGCCGCCCACCCAAACGTTGCCAATCTTGACCGGCACCGAAATCCGGCGCTTCAAAGCCGCCATGCCACCTCCCAGGAATTTTCATTGTAGCGTGGCGCATGCGCTCTCGCGTGCCGCGTTCACACTCTCCAGAAACTCGTTTGTGGATAGTTGAGTTCAAGGCGTTTTCCTTAAGTTGGATGCGGCATGGAAACAAGCGCGAAGCCGTGCTGAGCAGCTTTCTTTTTAAGA
>Ga0182024_10000815_pt1 | contig 81616 bp, 54 predicted proteins | sample P32metaG_FD_120480 | JGI IMG/M metagenome (GOLD analysis project Ga0182024, IMG submission 120480) | Permafrost microbial communities from Stordalen Mire, Sweden - P3-2 metaG (Illumina Assembly) | ecosystem: Environmental > Terrestrial > Soil > Wetlands > Permafrost | place: Sweden: Stordalen...
GCCCACCAGGTTGCCGGTAAACGCACCGTTAATCACGTTGCTGGCATTGGTAGCCAGAACCACTCCGGCAAAGCTGTTCGTGCCAGTGAAGAAATTAGTTCCATCAAGCAACGCAACGTTGGTCGAGAGCAGGCCATCGGCCACAGTGCCGCTGGTCAGTTGTGAGGCGTTGAGATTCGTCATCCCGCCGCCATCGCCAGTGAATGAACCGCTAAAGGCACCGTCCAAGGTCAGGCCGGTGGCGTCATTGGTTATCAGCGTTCCTGGCAATTGCCCGAAGGCCATTGCACCGGCGATATTGGAGGCCGCCACGGAATTGGCGCTGAAGGCGACGTTTGCCACGCCTGCATTCTCCGCAAACATCGAGTAAGGCACTGGCAGCACAGCCTGGCGCGGAGCAAGAGTGTCAAAGTTCGACGCGCCATTGGTGCGCGCGTCTAACTCCAACCAATAATTAGTGCCGGTAAAGAGGCTGGGGCCAAAATCCAGAATGATGGTGAACTGGCCGTTGGTTACGGACACACCGGAATTGGTGAACGGCGCGACCACCGGGCTGCCACCCGAGGCCGCATTAAAGAGGCCAATGCTCAGGTCATAGCTCCCGTTCGCAGGGGTTCCATTGTCCTTCAAGTGGCCTTGGTAGGTGAAGGCTGTTCCCTGGGCAGCCACCTTCCCAAGTCCGGAAAGAAGGACCAGTGTCGTAATAAGGCAATGAATACGATGTTTCATTTGTTGGGGGGTCGAGTGTTGTTTGCTTGACACTACAAGCACCTCGGCAACGCAGCGTGATGAGGTTGCTTGGGCAATATTGTAGAATTTGCCGGCTTTGGCGATCACCGTAAAACCGTTGGTAATGGGTCAACAGATTGTTGACGACCTGCAAAGCTTGCCGACATATTGCCGAATTTAAGTGACACCATAAGTCAACAATTATCGTCGGTGTAAGGACGATGCTTGAGCGGTATTTTAGAAATTGTCGGCCTTGGCGATCTTCATCAAGCTTTTTGGTCCAATGTTGATCTCAGCCAACGTTGCGCTAGCGTTATCAATCAAGTTGTTATGCAACTATTGCAAGGCAAACCCTTACAGAAGTAACAATTGTTCCCATCGATAGGACATCAATTTGAAAATTGGGCAATAATACCCATTTTTCGCGAGTTTCTGTCAAACGAATGAAGGATGGTGCCCCCGCAACCTGCCAGGCGAAGGAGCAGGCATTTTCTCATTTTATTAGTAATCAACACTAGAATTGTGCTTATAATTAAGATGCGCTAATTATCATCTGTTTCCCATTGGGTGTTCCCTTTTGCCGGATGGCGGACATTATTAGGTAGATGCAGGCATTGGACGACATGCAGTTGTTGCAGGAATACGCCAGCGGGCGTTCCGAAGAAGCCTTCTCCGCGTTGGTCTCGAAACACATTAACCTCGTCTTCTCAGCCGCATTGCGTTCCGTCAACAATCCGGCCCTGGCAGAAGAAATTACGCAGGCGGTATTTGTCACGCTGGCGCGCAAGGCGCGAGGGTTGCGCCAAGGCACCGTCCTTTCCGGCTGGCTTTACCAAACAGCGCGCCTGACCGCTGCCAATTTTATGCGCACCGAGATGCGCCGTCAGCAACGTGAACATCAGGCCTACATCCAATCCACCATGAATGAGCCAGAACCGGAAGCATGGACCCGCGTCGGCCCCTTGCTGGAAGAAGCCATGGCGCAATTGAACGAGAAAGACCGCGATGCGGTCGTCCTTCGTTTTTTCGAGGGCAAACCCTTGAAGGAAGTCGGCGATGCGTTGGGCGCAACGGAGGATGCCGCCAAGATGCGGGTCAGCCGCGCGCTGGATAAACTGCGGGACTTCTTCCATCGCCGCGGCATTACCGTTTCGGCGGGGGCACTGGCGACGGCCATCGCCGAAAATTCGATTCACGCCGCGCCGATGGGTTTGGCAACCTCAGTGGCCTCAGCCGCCGCGGGCATTGTCCAAGGTCCGGCCTTAACGGCATCAACTCTAACATTAGTGAAAGGAGCGATTCATATTATGAGCACGGCCAAAATCGGTGTGGCAATCGGCGCATGCGCCGCCGCCACTATTATCGCGCTGCAATGGCAGCAAGTATCGAGCGAAAAAGAGCACGTCAAACAGCTTCAGGAGCAAGTCACCGAGCAGGCGCAAAGCAATCGCGTGCAACTGGCCGAACTCCAGCAACTGCGGGAACGTGTTGCGTCCAACGCCAAATCCATGGAGGCGATGTCGCGGGACGCCGCCAAATCACGCGCCAACGCCAGCGCGGCGCGGGAAGCCAAACTTATGGCCGAAGCCAGCAAGAAAGCCGCCGCGAGCGCCGGCAATGGAAATCCTCTTGCGGCCATGTTCAAGGACCCGGACTTGATGAAGGCGATGCGGGAACAGCAAGCTTCGATGATGAAAATGCAATACGCTCCGCTGGTCAAACAACTCAATCTCTCCCCGGAACAAACGGACAAGTTTTATCAAATTCTACTTGACCAGGCCTCCAAAGGTTTGGAGGCGCTGCAATCGGGAAAGTTTAGTCCGGATGCCATGAAGTCAAACACACAATCAACCGAAGCCGATCTGCAAGCATTGTTGGGCGATGCCGGCATGACTCAGTACAAGGACTTCACTGAGACCATGGGCGACCAAACCATGCTCAGCCTTTACAAAAACAACTTTGCGGACAATCCGTTGAGCGACACTCAGCAGCAGCAATTGTTGCAAGCCATGAAAACGGCCCGCCAGAACTCCGCTGCGGCCGGCACTCCGGATCCTTCGCAAACGGGCGACATGGCGGCGATGATGGGGCAGGCGATGCAAAAACAGGACGAGATCAACCAAAGTGTCCTCCAACAAGCCGCCGCGTTTCTTACGTCCGATCAATTGCAAACTCTGGCCACTTCGCAGTCCAACATGCTTGGAATGCAGAAGTTCGGCATGAGCATGGCCCAGAAAATGTTCAGCAACGCGCCCGCCGGTCCGTAGCGCCGGCTTGTCCCTGAGCTTGTTCAGAGGCGCATCCGTTCGGCAGCTTGGGCTACATCTTTATCTCCGCGACCGGATAGATTGACGATGATGAGCTGATCGTTGGACATTTTCGGCGCGCGCTCGATGACGGCGGCAATGGCATGGGCAGACTCCAACGCGGGAATGATCCCTTCCAGTCGGGCTAGTTTGCTGAACGCCGCCAACGCCTGATCGTCGGTCGCGTAACTGTATTCGACCCGGCCCTGGTCGCGCAGCCAGGCATGTTCCGGTCCGACGGCCGCGTAGTCCAACCCCGCCGAGACGCTGTGGGTCCGTTGGATTTGGCCGTTCTCGTCCTGTAAAATATAGGATCGCGTGCCTTGCAGGACGCCGAGCGAACCGCCTTGAAAGCGGGCGGCGTGCTTTTCCGGGATAATGCCTTCGCCTCCGGCTTCGACGCCGAGCATGCGAACGGAAGCGTCCTCCAGAAACGGAAAGAAAAGGCCAATGGCGTTGGAGCCGCCGCCAACGCAGGCAATGAGCAAGTCTGGCAGCCGCTCTTCCTGTTCCAAAATCTGCCGCCGTGCTTCGTCGCCGATGACGCGTTGAAAATTGCGCACCATGACCGGGTATGGATGCGCGCCATAAGCGGTGCCAAGGATGTAATGCGTATGGCGAACATTAGTGACCCAATCGCGCATGGCCTCGTTGACAGCTTCCTTGAGCGTCTTTTGACCGGCGGTAACTGAGACGACTTCAGCGCCGAGCATCTTCATCCGGAACACATTGAGTTCCTGCCGGTGGCAATCGACTTCGCCCATGTAAATGACGCACTTAAGTCCGAACATCGCCGCGACAGTGGCCGTGGCGACGCCATGCTGACCGGCCCCGGTTTCGGCTATAATGCGCGTCTTGCCCATGCGGCGGGCCAGGAGAATTTGGCCCATGGCGTTATTGATCTTGTGCGCGCCGGTGTGAAGAAGGTCTTCGCGCTTGAGGTAAATGCGCGGCCCGCCCAATTCACGCGTCAACCGTTCCGCCAGATAGAGCGGGCTGGGCCGGCCCACGAAATGGCGCAGGTAATAGGCAAGTTCCTTTTGGAACTCATCGTCGTGCTGGGCGCGGAAATACTCCTCCTCCAACTGCTGGAGCGGGTACATGAGAGTTTCCGGCACGAACCGTCCGCCGTAAGGGCCGAAACGGCCATGCGCATCGGGAACAGCGGCGGTGGTCGTAGCATTCACACCGCCATTATTGCCCAAGAAAAGACGAGTGGCAAGAATGCACGGAGGGCCAACCCGTTTATCGCACTTGCCATCGCAATCTTAATCTTGACTCCAAGACTGTGGGGACCGCCAAAAGGCTTAAGGTTTTTTAAGAATCAGCCGATGTATCCGTGGACCAATGAAAAGTTGCCCGGGCGAAATGCCCAACCTAAAATGGCTGCTGGTCGGACAGATCTCGCTCCTATTAGTTTTGCCATTGCGAGCGCAGCCAATCTTGACCAATGCCAGCCAGATCCGCGACCTGCCGGCCACCGAGGGCGGCAAGGGTCGCCCGGTCAAATTACGCGGGATCGTCACTCTCACTATACCCGATTGGCGCGCCCTTTTTCTCCAGGACGACACCGGCGCAGTTTTCATGAGCCTGAATGCGCCTGGCGTCGCAGGCACTAATCTCCAGCAAGGACAGATCATCGAAGTGGATGGTAGAACCGAAGTGGGAGCCGTTCATTGTGATGTTGCTGCGACGGTCTTGCGGGTTGTCGGCACGGGCCCTCTCCCTGCGCCCCTGGACCTGGCGGACACGAATCTCCTGACCGTCGATAATGAACGTCTTCGGGTCAAAGCCGCCGGGCAAATTTTTAATATTACTGAAACCGGAGGGCGGCCTCGGCTGCAATTAGCCACCCAGTCTGGTTTAGTCCTCAATGTGGACTGTGAATCAGGCTCCATGGCGGAAGCACAGAGTTTGCGGGGCTCTTTAATCGAATTCGAGGGAATTCTGGCTCTTGAACTGACGGCGCAAAAAAAGCATACCGGGCGATTTGCCATTTTTGTGGCCAGCGTGGCCAGCATCCACAAAACAAAGACTGTTCCTATCATCCCCATCAGCGAACTTACGCCCAACGGCCAACTGGCGCGAATTCGGGCTGTTGTCGAAGAACTGCGGCCCAAATCCTTGCTGGCCCGGGATTCTTCCGGCGTGGTCAAGGTCGAGTATGAGAACACAGCCGATTTTTCTCGCGGCTCGCCCATCGAGATTTTTGGCTATCCAACGAACGAATCCGGCAAGCTGTCCATCGCAGGCGCCAAGGTGGGTGTCCCGACCAGCAGCGATCCGACCCTCTCGGTGCTCAATAAAATAACCCAAATTCGGGATCTCTCCGGTCCACAGGCCGCCCGCGGTTTTCCGGTTCAGATCCGGGGTGTTGTGACTTTCAGCGACGCTGCGGAGAACTTGCAGTTTGTGCAGGATGGAACGGCGGGCATCTATGTCAGCACCGAAGCCAAACGGTTTGATGTCTTTCCAGCCGCCGGCACCAGAGTTGAACTTCTTGGATTCACCGGACCCGGCGATTTTGCGCCGATCATCGTGGCCGAAGAACTGCGCGTCCTCGGAGCGGGAACGTATCCCAGCGCCGCGCCCGCGCCCTTCCAGCTCTTGATGACCGGAGCCGAAGATAGCCAGTGGATTGAATTGAACGGAGTAGTTCGCTCGGCCGTGAGCAGCAACAACCAAACACAGGTAACCCTCTCCACGGGGGACGCCCTCATCCAAATGATGGTGCTGGACAAGACCCAACCGGCGCCGAGCAATTTTGTGGGAGCGTCCATTGCGGCGCACGGTGTATGCCGGACGCTGTTCGATGGCCATCGCCATTTCCAGGCAGTGGGCTTCTGCGTGCCAGGCTGGGACCAGGTCCATATTCAAGAACAGGAAGTCGCGGACCCTTTCCAATTGCCACTTCAACCGGTAAACGGACTGTTTGAGTTTCATGCCGGTGGTTATGGTTTGAATCGCGCCCATGTCCGGGGCCGAATCATCTTACGGCAGCATAGCGGCGCATTCTATGTGCAGGACGACACCGGAGGAATCTATGTGCACGGCGACGGAACGATTCCCGGCACGGACTTGGTCGAAGTAGTCGGTTTTCCAGCGCTAAAAGATCAATTGCCGGTGTTGCAAGACGCCTTGGTTCATCCAGCCGTGCACACTTCGGCGTCATCCTCCCCTCCCACCGTCTTAACCCTCGATACCGCCCTGGACAAAGCGCTTTATGCAACACTGGTCACGCTGGAGGGTCGCGTGGTGGCCCATTCTTCGCGCATGATCGAGGAAGGGGTCACAGTGCAATTCGGCCCGTGGTTCACCGATGCCATCATGGAGAAATCCGGTCACGCACCGCTGCCGCGATTTCGACCTGACAGCATCATCCGTGTTACCGGAGTCTTTGCGCCGCGGCTGGATAACAATCGCCAGATTCAATCTTTCCAGATTCTGCTGCGCTCGCCTGCGGACGTGACGGTCATATCGACTCCGCCGTGGTGGACGGCACAACACGCGTTTTTCGTCTTTGGCGGATTGGCCGGCGTGCTTCTGCTTTCATTGGGGTGGGTCGCCGCGTTGCGCCAACAAGTCAGCCGGCGCACCGCCGAGCTTTCTGCGGAAGTCGAGGAGCGGAAACGTATCGAAGCCCAGGTAAAGAAGGCCCAGCGTGATTTGATGGAGGTTTCACGGCAAGCAGGCATGGCGGAAGTCGCCACCAGCGTTCTTCACAATGTTGGCAACGTCCTTAACAGCGTCAATATCTCCGGTTCGGTTGTGGCAGAGGCCATCAAACAATCGAAAGTGGGCAATCTCAACCTGGCTGTCGCCCTTCTGCGTGACCATGCCCATGACTTGGGCGATTTTCTCACTAACGATCCTAAGGGCCGCCAGTTGCCGGCCTATTTTGCCCAACTGGCCGAGCATCTGGCCTCGGAGCAGGAGAGAATGCTGCGGGAATTGAAGCTTTTGGGCGGAAACATAGATCACATCAAGGAAATCGTCGCCATGCAGCAAAACTACGCCACAACTTCCAGCCTGCGCGAGCGTCTTTCCATCACCGATTTGATTGAGGACGCCTTGCGCCTTGTCGCCGAGGCCTTTGCCCGCCATCACATTCAGGTCCAGCGCCATTATGAGACCCTGCCGTCGATGGAAGTGGAAAAACACAAGGTGTTACAGATTCTGGTCAATCTCATTCAAAACGCCAAGCACGCGCTGATCGAAGGCGGCAGGCCGGATAAGCGATTGACCCTGAGGGTTGGCTTGACGGACAGCGACATGGTGCGTATTTCTGTGTTTGACAATGGCATGGGCATTCCGCCCGAGAATTTGACCCGCATTTTCGCGCATGGCTTTACCACTCGGAAGGATGGGCATGGCTTCGGGCTGCATAGCGGAGCGCTCGCCGCCCACGAAATGGGTGGTTCCCTCACGTCGCATTCTGATGGCCTCGGAAAAGGCGCAACATTCATCCTGGAATTTCCGGCCATCTCTGTCGCCCATTTACACGCTGTTGCTTGATCCAGGAAACGCCCGCTCCTGGTTTCTTGGTTCACGCCCGCCAAAAAATCCGGGTTGGAAATTTTCGGAAAATGTTGATTGCGTTATAAACGGAATATTGAAATAATTTATTGAAGCAATCATCAGTTCAATGCGTCCAAGCATCAAATCCAACAATGGATGAACCCAAATCGACTGCGGGACCCTAGCAACAAACGCAATTTTAAGACCTTTTACGACACGTGGACCACGCTTCTGCTGTTCGTCTGCGCTACGTTGTCTTCATTAGATTTGTGCGGACAAGACGTCAGCGTCTGCAAAGGCTATTGCGCTAAAATTGCCGTGCCTGACGGCATCCGCAAGATCACCATTGGCAGCGATAAAATTATTGACGCCAAGCCGCAAGAGGACGGACGGGTCGCTCTCTTGACTGGCCTTGCCGAAGGCTCCAGCGATCTGCGCATTGAACGACTTCAGGGCGCGGATTTGGTTTACAGAGTGGCCGTTCACCCGGAGTTTCAAGGAATGCTGGAGCAAATGCAGGACATGTTGTCGAACGTGGAGGGTTTGAAAATCAGGGCCGTGGGCAACAAAATTGTTTTTGATGGCAAGATAGAAACGCAAGCCGACTTCGAGAAAATGAGGAAAGTCGAGGCGGCTTATCCCGGGGCCGTCATTGATTTGGCCACGTTCGATGCGCCAGAGATGGCCCAACTGGTCAAAATCGCGGTCCTCAAAGACATGCATGATATGGGAATCGATACGGTCTCCGTTCAAGTCACCGGTGACACTTTGGTTCTAGACGGCGTGGTGAACAGCGACGCCGACATGATGCGATCCATCGAGAAGGCTAAGCTCCACATGGCCAACGTCAAAAGCCTGCTTCGGGTGCAGCAATCCATGATCGAGACCGATTTGCAATTCGTAGAGGTGGATCGGGACACAGGCGCCTCTTTCGGCCAGAATCTTTTTGACAACAACATCACCCTGAACCCCACCTTCTCGGCGGGGAACGCCGGACGGCCAGGTCTCGGTTTGGTTGCCGCTGCCACCTACAAGGTCAATACGGCCCTGACCACCGGCAATTGCAAGAGCATTTACCGGGAGCACATCAGCGGCGCAAGCGGCCAGGAAGTCGATTTCAAACAAGGCGGGACTCTCTACGTCCCAGGGCTCCCAGCCGTTCCCTATGGCGTCATTATCAAGGTCAAGCCAGCCTTGCAGGGCAAAGATGGAATTCTCTCGGATATCGCCGTGGAAATCAGCACCGCGGGATGGGTCGGAGGACAAATCACGACTCGGGAATTTAAAACCACCGCCTCGGTTATGTCGAAAATCGGCGAAACCGTGGTGCTTTCCGGCTTCGCGCAGGCGCTGGGCACCGACAGCAGTGACAAAACACCAGTCCTGAATGACATTCCGCTCTTGAATCTCCTCTTCTCCAGCAAGTCCAAATCCAAGACCCACAAGGAAGCCGTCTTGTTGTTGACACCTCGCCCTTCGTCAGTCGAAGTGGCCACCGGCCCGGCCTATAGCACGGAGAGCAAGGTCATTCTCAGCGACGCCCAGAAGTAGCCGATCAACCGTGTCACTATTTTGACACAATTGACCTTCGTCCATTCCCCTGTCATACTCAACCAGAGGGTTGCTATGACATTCATCAAACGGTTCTCGGCTGACGTAATGCCTGTCCATCCTCGCGCACTATGACTAAAGCCAATACTTCCAATTCAGCCATCCTTCGATGGGTGGAGGAGATGGCCGCTCTTTGCCTGCCCGACAAAGTCTTCTGGTGCGACGGCTCGGAATCGGAGAAGGAATCGCTGCTGGAGGAGGCTGTGGCCAAGGGCGTTTTAATTCGCCTCAACCAGAAAAAGCTTCCCGGCTGCTATTATCACCGCTCCACGCCTGACGATGTGGCGCGAAGCGAGGACCGCACCCTCATTTGCACGCCGACTGCCGAAGAAGCGGGCCCGACCAATAATTGGGCCTCCCCGACCGAGACCTACAAGAAGCTCAAGGCCCTGTGCGCGGGCGGCATGCGCGGCCGCACTCTTTACGTCATTCCCTATCTCATGGGTCCGCTCGGCTCGCCGCTGACCAAGGTCGGCCTCGAATTGACCGATTCCATTTACGTCGTGCTCAGCATGAGAATCATGGCCCGCATGGGCCAGGTCGCCTATGAGCATCTCGGCCTGAGCGACGATTTCAACCGCGGCCTACATTGCATGTTGAAGATGGACGCGGCCCAACGCTACATCGCCCATTTTCCGCATGATAACACCGTTATTTCGACCAGCTCCAATTACGGCGGCAACGTTTTGCTCGGCAAGAAGTGCCTCTCGTTGCGCATCGGCTCGTGGCTGGCCAACAAAGAAGGCTGGCTGGCCGAGCACATGCTCATTCTCAGCACCGAATCGCCCGCTGGCGAAAAAACCTTCGTCACCGCCGCCTTTCCCAGCGCCTGCGGCAAAACCAATTTCGCCATGCTTGTCCCGCCGCCTCACTTCGCCGGTTGGAAAATCCGCACCGTCGGCGATGACATCGCCTGGATGAAACCCGGCGCGGATGGCCGCCTTTACGCCATCAATCCCGAGGCCGGCTATTTCGGCGTTGCGCCCGGCACCAATGAGCGGACCAATCCCAACGCCATGGCCGCCATTGCGCGCGATACCATTTACACCAATGTCGCCTTGACGCCCGATTTGGATGTCTGGTGGGAAGGCAAGACCGACCAACCTCCGCCCGAATTGACAGATTGGCTCGGCCGCAAGTGGACGCCCGGCGCAAAAGAACCGGCAGCGCATCCCAACAGCCGCTTTTGCGCGCCGATGAAAAACAATCCGGCCTACGCGCCCGAGGCCGATGATCCTAACGGCGTTCCGATCAGCGCCATCATCTTCGGCGGTCGCCGCGCCACCACCATTCCCTTGGTCTATCAGGCCTTCAATTGGATTCATGGCGTTTACATTGGCGCGACCATGAGTTCGGAAACCACTGCCGCCGCCACGGGCGAGGTCGGCAAAATCCGGCGCGATCCGATGGGCATGTTGCCGTTCTGCGGCTACAACATGGGCCATTATTTTCATCACTGGCTGCGCATGAGAAAGAAGCTCAGCAATCCGCCGCGCATCTTCTACGTCAATTGGTTTCGGCGCGACAAGCAACGCAAGTTTCTCTGGCCCGGCTTTGGCGAGAACATGCGCGTGCTCAAATGGATCGTGGATCGCACGCGTGGCCGCGCCGACGCCTGGGAAGCGCCCTTGGGCTGGGTCCCCGGCCCGCGCGACTTCGATCTCGGCGGCATGAAGGACTTCGATGCCAGCCGGCTGGCCAAGGCCCAGGAGATCGACATGGAAGATTGGCGTCGCGAAGCGCTGTTGCACGACGAATTGTTTCTCAAGCTCTACGCCGATTTGCCCAAAGAACTGATCTTCCAACGCGAGTTGCTGGTGGCCCGTCTCTAGTTGCCCGCCCCCGTCCTAATCTTAATCATAATCGTAATCCTGCTCCTAATCCTAATCTGCCCATCTGGCACCGGCCCGCAACTCTTTGTAAAGTTCCTCGGCGCTGTTTCTGTCTTCGGCTTTCATGGCGGGCCTGTTATAACAGAGGTGAAGAGTATGAAACGATTCTTTTCCCGGAACATCGAGCGCAAGGGACGCATTGTCCGAGGAACGATGTCCGTTTGTTTTTTCGCCGGGGCAGCGTTTGCGTTTCGGGCGTCGTGGGTGGGAGGGGCACTTTTGGCTGTCGCGGGGGTGTTTACGCTGTTTGAGGCGTCGCGAGGGTGGTGCGTGATGCGCGCCTGCGGAATCAAAACAAAACTGTAGAATCCTGTTGCTTTGGTTCTGTTCGACTTTTGGCCAGGATAACTTACTGGGACAGTTGGGCCCGGTAGAATCGTGCCGGATAATTGGTCGCCAACATGTCCGAGAAGGTGAACGAGCCGAGGGTCAATGGATTGGTCACCAGTGGTATCCAGGTCTGCAGGTTTGTACTGGCTTGGACCACTGCATTGGATCCAGCCGGGCCAGTCACGGTGAATTGAAACTGCCCACTGATGAACCCGAACGGACTGCCGGTCGTAACGATGGACAGTGGCGAGCCTATGACGGCCTCCGCCGCATTCTCGGAAACTGTGCCTCCCGCGGTTGCGAACTGGCCGCCGACATAGAGCGTGAAGCTAGACACCGCCAGCGCGTTGACAAATGGATTGTCCCCCCCAACCCCCGAACCCAGCGGCAACCAATTGCTGCCGTTCCATTGCGCGATGTAATTGGCTGCGTTGCCGCCCGCATTGGTAAAATTGCCGCCGGCAAAGAGCATGCCGCCCGATCCCGCCAGCGCATAGACGTTGCCGTTCATGCCCGAACCCAGTGGCGACCAACTGCTGCCGTTCCATTGTCCGATGAAATTCAGTGCGGTTAATCCGTCCCCTGAGGAGGTGAAATCGCCGCCAGCGTACAGATTGGTTCCCGACACCGCCAGCGCATCAACATTATTGTTCATGCCCGAACCCAGGGGCGACCAACTGCTGCCGTTCCATTGCCCGATGTAATTGGCCGCATTGCCGCCCGCATTCGTAAAATTGCCGCCGGCATATAGATTGGTACCGGACACCGCCAGTGCTTGCACATAATTATTCATGCCCGCACCCAGCGGTGACCAACTGCTCCCGTCCCATTGCGCGACGTAACTGGCCGCGTTGCCGCCCGCAAGCGTGAAATCGCCGCCGGCATAGAGTGTGCCGCCCGACACCGCCAGCGCCAATACAGGGGCATCCATGCCGAAAGTAAACACATACGGCAACTGACCACCCAGCGACGACCAATTGCTGCCGTTCCACTGCGCGATGAAAAGGGCCGTGCTGCCGCCCGCCATCCCAAAATCGCCACCGGCATACAGCGTGTTGCTCGACACCGCCAGCGCATAGACGATGCCATCCATGCCCGAACCCAGTGGCGACCAACCGCTGCCGTTCCATTGCACGATGTAATTGGCCGCGTTGCCGCCCGCCGTCGTGAAATCGCCGCCGGCATAGACGGTGTCGCCGGAGACCGCCAGCGCGTAGACGTCACCTCCTACCCCCGATTTCTGGGGCGACCAATGGCTGCCGTTCCATTGCGCGATGTTAGTGGCTGCGTTCCCACACGCGGTCGTGAAAGCGCCGCCGGCATAGAACGTGCCGCCCCACACCGCCAGCGCATCCACATAGGCCTTGAGGCCGGGGGGGCCCGCCAACCCCGAACCCAGCGGCGACCAACTGCTGCCGTTCCATTGTGCGATGTTGATGGCCGCGTTGCCGCCCGCCGTCGTGAAATAGCCGCCGGCATACAGATTGGTTCCCGACACCGCCAGCGCCTGCACCAGGGCATTCTCATCACCACCCGTCCCCGAGCCTAGTGAGGACCAACTGTTGCCGTTCCATTGGGCGATGTTATTGGCCGCGTTGCCGCCCGCATTCGTAAAATTGCCGCCGGCGTAGAGCGTGCCGCCCGATACTGCCAGCGCATACACAAAGGTGTCATAGAGGGGACCCACCAGGCCCGAACCCAGTGGCGACCAACTGCTCCCGTTCCATTGCGCGACATGATTGACCGCATTGCCGTCCGCAGTATTGAAAAAACCGCCGGCATACAGCGTGTCGCCGGATACGGCCATTGCGAACACCTCGCCGTCCAGGCCCGAACCGAGTGGCGACCAAGTGCTGCCGTTCCATTGCGCAATGTAATTGGCCGCGTTGCCGCCCGCAGTATTGAAAGCGCCGCCAACATACAGCGTGAGGCCCGACACCACCAGCGCGTCGACAGATGGACCAAGCCCCCCCACGTCCCCTCCCACTCCCGAACCCAGCGGCGACCAACTGCTCCCGTTCCATTGGGCGATGTTAGTGGCCGGGTTCCCGCCCGCCGTCGTGAACCGCCCGCCGGCGAAGACCGTGCCGCCCGACACCGCCAGCGCGAACACACCGCTGCTTAAGCCCCCGCCCACTCCCGAACCCAGCAGCGACCAACTGCTCCCGTTCCATTCCGCGATCTCAGTGGCCACGTTGCCGGGCGCAGTCGTGAGATTGCCGCCAATATATAGATTGCCCGCGTCGTCCACCGCTGTGGCATAAACATCTCCGTTCACGCCGGCCACTGCGTCCATACTAATCCAATCGGCGTCGCTGAACGTCGGGTCAATCCGCACCGGATAAACCGCGCCGGCATCGTTTACTACTACGGCCAGGGTTACTTCGGAGTCTTGCTCCGCCTGGATGCGCGCCGGCAGTTCCTTCCCGTTGGCATCAGTGGCGCGCAGCCGGCTGTAAGCGATCTTGCGTCCGGATTTGTCCAGCACCAGTTGCGCGCCGTAGGTCGTTGGTTCGACCCGCGCCCCGCTAGCGGCCAACCGCACTATCAACGTGCCGTCGCTCGACGGTTTCTGCGTCACCACAAAATCCTGGCGCACGCCGTCCATGCTCACGGAGTATTCCTCCACCAATCCCGCGCGTGCGAAGCGCACTGTCTGCCCGGTCACCGTGACCGTCCCCCGCGCGGGCAACGCTTGCCAGCCCAGCGCCGTTGCCACCACTCGGAATCGGGCGTCCGCATGGTTGGTCAGCGTGGAAACCAGCCACAGGCCTTCAGCGGTCGCCTCACCGTCCAGGCGCTGGAACAGGCAGTGCAGCCGCGCCCCCGCTGGAGTTGCGGCCACGGAGAGACCCTGACCCTGGTAATCGGCACCCCCTTTGGCGCCTATGTCGCTCCAGGGTATGACGTGGGTTTGGGTTTGTTGGGATGGGGTATTTTGGGACTTGGGCGCCTCCGTTGTCTGCGCGACCGTCGCCATAACCCATTGCAATCCAATGGCGCAAAGCAGAGTTTGGGTAAGAATCTTGTGCGGCATAGTATCTTGTATCCTCATTCGCCCCGCACCGAGCGATTCGTGGTTGCCCTTCAGCGGAGCTGGGTATTGTTTTAAAGCGCGCCCAACTGTTTCATGCGTAGGCTGCCCGGTCAAACACTTTTCGCTCGCAACAGGCGATGTAAAGCATCCCTCTGCCATTTGGGAGCGGTTTTTGACCAATTCAAAATGCCTTTCAGGGCGGACATTCGGATCATGACTTGCCAGAAATAAGTCGATTTGTTTGTCGGAATGTTTGCCTCGCACGTTTCCTCGCCCCGACCTATACTCGCTCTGCGCCATTGTGGCTAACGTTTTTGATTTGAATTCGACGCCTCATTGGGTTCGCAATTTCCAACAATCTCGCAACCGGTGCAGCGAGATAGCGTGCGACAGCCACTCGCATTTGAAGTAGATTCGCTCCAATGTTTAACCAAAAAAGAATTCAATTATGCAAACGCGCAAACTTGGGAATAGCAATTTGGAAGTCTCGGCTGTCGGGCTGGGCTGCATGGGAATGAGTTTTTCCTACGGCCCACCCAAGGACAAACAGGAGATGACCTCTCTTCTTCGGACCGCGGTGGAACGTGGCGTCACATTTTTCGATACCGCTGAAGTCTATGGCCCCTTCACAAACGAGGAACTCGTCGGCGAAGCCCTCGCGCCGTTCCGCAAGCAGTTGGTGATCGCAACGAAGTTCGGGTTCGACCTGAGTGGCAGCGATCATCGGCCGGGTGCGGCGGGCCTGAATAGCCGGCCTGAACACATCAAGGAGGCCGTCGAAGGCTCGCTCAAGCGGCTCAAGGTCGCGACCATTGATTTGCTTTATCAGCATCGGGTTGACCCAAACGTGCCCATCGAAGACTTGGCGGGAGTGGTGAAAGAATTGATTCAGCAGGGCAAGGTGAAGCATTTCGGACTGTCCGAAGCAGGCGTGCAAACCATCCGTCGCGCGCACAAAGTCCAGCCGCTTACAGCGCTCCAAAGTGAATACTCGCTATGGACGAGAACCCCGGAGAAGGAAGTGATACCGACTCTCGAAGAACTCGGCATCGGCTTCGTTCCCTATAGCCCTCTTGGGAAGGGCTTCCTCACGGGCAAGATCGACGAGAACGCGAAGTTCGACAGCTCCGACTTCCGCAGCACCCTTCCTCGTTTCACGCCGGAGGCGCTTAAGGCGAATCAAGCTCTGATTGATCTGCTTGGCAAAATCAGTGCGCGAAAAAAGGCTACGCCCGCTCAGATCGCACTGGCGTGGCTGCTGGCCCAGAAGCCGTGGATTGTTCCCATCCCTGGCACCACAAAGCTGAATCGTTTGGATGAAAACATCGGGGCAGTTGCAGTCGAACTTACGCCGGATGATCTGCGCGACATCGAAAGCGCCGCATCAAAAATCACAGTGCATGGCGCTCGATATCCCGAAAAGATGGAGCAAATGACTGGTCGTTGAACGAGACAAACAAAGGAAGCAAAATATGGAAATTAAACGAAGCGGCTCACAGCCGTCCAACAAAGGACCGGCCGATTGGTTTACCGGCACGGTGCGCATTGACCCTCTGTTTCAGGCCAACGCGCCGGCGCGCGCGCTTGGCGCCAGCGTTACGTTCGAGCCGGGCGCTCGAACAGCATGGCACACCCATCCGCTTGGCCAGACCCTGATCGTGACCGCCGGTTGCGGGCGCGCGCAACGCTTGGGAGGACCAATTGAAGAAATCCGGCCTGGTGACGTGATTTGGTTTCCGCCGGGCGAGAAACATTGGCACGGCGCTGCACCCACCACGGCTATGACCCATATCGCGATTCAGGAACAGCTCGATGGCAAAGCTGTGGACTGGATGGAAAAGGTCAGCGACGAACAATACAACCATTGAGCTAGACTTTAATAACAGTTAACCAGTTTCTCTCGCCATGCTGGAGGATGATGAGATAACGAGAGAGGCGGAAAGACTCGGGCGCGATTGCCGGGAACAGCAAACCTACCAAAAAGAGATTGCTCGTTTGGATTGAACTAATGCTTTCATTTTATCTCAGCCAGTTGATTTTGATTTCCTTCTCGACGGATTGGAATTCTGTATCTGCCGTCACAAAATCGGCCTTCCTGTGCCGGGCCAGCGCGGCGGCGAACGCGTCGGCCAGCCCCAAATCATGCGCCACCTTCAAACCAGCGGCGGCTTCGGCCAGGTCGCGCTCCACCGGCTCGACCGCCAACGGCATCGTGCGCTCAAGTTGGCGCGCCCCTTCAAGTCCTCGGACACCACGTTTACGTTGCATCTTGTAGAGCACCTCCGCCCAATTCACGGCCGAAATGTGCATGGGCTGGTCGGCCTCTGCCGCCTGGTGAAACAGATTCTCGATTTTGTCCGCACCCGGCTCATTAAATAAAAACGCCAGCAAGGCCGAGGCGTCGAGGACAGTCGTTTTCATTCGCGATCTTCCTTTTGCCGTTCGGCGCGGCGTTCTTCGAGATGCTCTTGCACAACCGATTTTTCACCGGTTTTGAGTTTGAACATGCCGCGAAAGCTACGAATATATTCACGAGTGACGGGCTGGAAAATAATGCGACCGTCCTCCTCGATGAAATTGACGCGGGTGCCAGGTTTGATGCCGAATCGGCGGCGGATGGGCGATGGTACAACTAGCTGGCCTTTAGAAGTGACATAGGCGGCATTCATATTTTGTCTTTCATTCATAAATTATATACCATATCATATAACGTAAGGCAAGTGAAATTTGTAAGACTAAAACGCAACGCCTGTTCAATTCTCGATCATGGAATTCGCGGTGAAATCCGTTTCTGCCAGAAGAATGCGCCGGGCCAAAATAATCGTTGATGACTTTGGATGGTTCCACCAAAGAAATGCCGCAACTCATTTCCTATCGCGCAGGATGAGTTCGGGGTTGCGGGCGCGGCTGACGGCGGTGTCGTAGGAAATGAGGCATTTGCAATATAAGTCGTAGAGGCAATTGTCCATCAGCGTCATGCCTTCCTTGCGCCCCATCTGAATCACGTTTTCCAATTGGTGAAGCTGATTTTCGCGGATCATGTTGCGCACCGCGCCGTTGGCGATGAGCAATTCAAAAGCCAGCACGCGCCGGCTGCGGTCGGCCGCTGTCAATAAATCCTGGGAGATGATTCCTTGCAGCGAATTGGACAGTTGAATGACGATTTGCCGTTGGGCCGCGCCTTCAAAAACGCCGATGATCCTCTCCAGCGCGTGCGACACGTTGGGCGAATGCATCGTGGCCAGCACGAGATGGCCGGTTTCCGCCGCCGTCAGCGCCGTGGCGATGGCTTCATGATCGCGAATTTCTCCGACGACGATGACATCCGGATCCTGTCGCAAGACGTGAATGAGCGCGCGATTGAACGAGCGCACGTCAGTCAACACTTCCTGCTGCACGACAATGGCGCGCCTGTTCTCATGCACAAATTCAATTGGATCTTCAATGGTGACGATTTTGCAGCGGCGCTCGCCATTGATAAGGTCAACGAGGTAGTTCAGCGTCGTTGTCTTGCCCGCGCCCGTCGGGCCGGTGACCAGCACCAGGCCATTGGGCCGGCGCGCGAAATCGTCGATCTTCTCCGGCAAACCCAATTCTTCCCGGCTGACAATCCGATGGCCGCAAAAGCGCAGGCTCATCTCGGTTTGGCCGTTCCGGCGATAAAACGTCAACCTCATGCGACCGGCGTCGCCATGGTGCATCGAGATGCAAAGCTCCCATTCCTGCTCCAATTTCTTGCGCTGCTGGTCGTTGAGCAGGCCATCGGCCATCGCGCAAAGTTCCTCGCCGGTCAAAGCATCTTCATTGGCCAGGATAATTTCGCCGTTGACGCGAAAGGCCGGCGGCACACCGGCGACAAGATGAAGGTCCGAAGCCTCAAGTTCGTTGACCGAGGACAAAAGGCGGTCGAGGGGCGACGTGCTCATTTTGCGAGTCGGCGCCACCATCCGCGCAACCGGTTGCCCGAACCGCGCTCGGAAATGCCCGCCAAGGCCTCGGCGGCCGCGGTGCTTTGACGGTTTAATTCGCAGGCTTGAGTAAATGACTTTTTCGCCGCGCCAGCCAGCCCCAAGGCTTCCTGACAGCGGCCCAATTCCAGCCAGGGCAGAAAATGTCCCGGATTCCATTCCACCGCCTGCTGCAACAGGCGCGAGGCCAGTGAGAATTGGCCGTGCCTGACGCGGATGCGCGCGCCCTGCCACGCTGCAACCCAATCGCCCGGCGCGAAAATCATGGCCTTGTCAATACAATAATCTGCCAGCGTTTCGCGCGCCGCCAGCAAAACGTCGCCGCGCGCCAGCCACACATACGGTGAAGTTCCATTTTCCGCGACGGCGGCGTCGGAAAAAGCCAGCGCGCTTTGCATTTCGCCTTCCCGCGCCAGAACAACGGCCTTGGCGGCGAGCAAATCTGCTTCGCGCGGAAAACGTTCCAGGGCCTGATCCGCCCACGTTTTGGCCTGCGCGAGTTGGTCAAGTTCAATGAGCATGCGCACCTGGCCGAACCAAACGGCGGCATTTTGAGGATTGAATTGGAGGACTTTGGCGTAAGCGCGGAGGGCTTTCTGAAAATCCGCCTCTTCGAAAGCCATTTGGGCCTCGCGTTGGTAAAAAGCTTCGTCTTTGACAACAGCCGCCATTTCGGCTGGGGTTTGGTCCCCGACCGGGCCTTGGCCGCCGAATTCCAAATTAACGAATCTACTCATCAGGTGTGATGGATTGCCTCGCCCATTTTGTAACATAAAGGAATCAATCAGGCCAGCAGTTTTCCATGCAGGTAAATCTTAATCTAAATCCTAATCCTGCTCCTAATCTTAATCCCGCTTCATGAGCCTAATTCGGTCTTAGTAATTGACCGTCAAGATTACGATTACGAACACGACTCTGGGCGAGGGAAAAATCTACATTTCGCTTGCCTGCCGCTGGCAGCGCGGAACATCTTCAAACGTCATGCAGGTGCTGAATCTTAGCGGCAAATCCATCGTTATCGTCGGCGGCACGACGGGCCTGGGCTTTTCCGCCGCGCTTTGTTTTGTCCGCAACGGCGCGCGTGTCGTGATTGTCGGCCGCGACCCGGATCATGCCGATGCCGCGCGCAAGAAGCTTGGCCGTTCGGCCCGCGCCCTGGTTGGCGACGCCATCGATCCCATCACGGCTGCGCAAGCCATCGATTTGGCGGTGAAGGATTTCGGGCGTCTGGATGGCCTTTATCACGTCGCCGGTGGAAGCGGACGCGCCTGGGGCGACGGGCCATTGCACGAAATGACTGACGAAGGCTGGCGCAAGACCGTCGAATGGAACCTTGATTCAGTCATGTATTCCAATCGCGCGGCCTTGCGACGGTTTTTGGCGGAAAGAAGCGGCGGCACGATTTTGAACATGGGCAGCGTGCTGGCCGATTCGCCGGCGCCTCCTTATTTTTCCACGCACGCCTACGCGTCGGCCAAGGCGGCCATTGTCGGCTTGAGCAAATCCGTCGCCGCCTGTTATGCGGCCAACGGCATCCGTTGCAATGTCATCGAACCGGCCGTGATGGACACACCGATGGCCCGGCGAGCGACGTCAAACAAAAAGATTTTGCGCGTCATCAAGGCGAAGCAACCGTTGGACGGCGGCCGGGTCGGCCAGCCGGCGGACTTGGACGGCGCGGCGGCTTACTTTATGAGTGATGCATCGAAATTTACCACTGGCCAGGTGCTGGCGGTGGACGGAGGATGGTCTCTGGCATGAGCAAGCCGTCGCAGGATTATCTGGCGAAATGCCGGTCTTTGATTGACACCGTCGCCGCGCAGGATAAGGCGATTGGCCAGGCAGCGGATTGGTTCGCGAAAACCATCCTGGCGGGCCGCATGGTGCATGTTTTTGGCTCGGGCCATTCGCGCATCATGGTCGAGGAAATGTGGCCCCGTTACGGTTCTTTTCCGGGCTTTAATCCGATCGTCGAGCTGTCCCTTTCTTTTCACAATCTGGTTGTCGGCGCGAACGGACAACGCCAGGCGATGTTTCTGGAAAATGTCAGCGGCCTGGCCGAACGCATCCTCCGCAATTTCGCGCTCACGAAGGCAGATTCCGCCTTGGTGATTTCTTCCAGCGGTTGCAACAATGTCCCAATCGAAATGGCCGAGGAATTTCAAAAGAAAGGCGTGCGCGTGGCGGCCATTGTTAGCGTAGCCCACGCCAAGGCCAGTCAAAGCAAACGGCCTGACGGCAAGAAATTGCAGGATTTCGCCGACCTGGTTCTAGACACGGGCGCGCCCGTCGGCGATGCCGTGGTGACCGTGCCGGGACTTGACGTGCCGGTGTCGCCCGCATCCACCATCGGCGGCTGTTTGCTGGTCAATTGCATCAAGGCCGAAGTCGCTGCGCGCCTCGCGGCGGCGGGACATCCGCCTTTGGTTTTGAGCGCCCCGGCCACGGTCGGCGCGTCGCGCTCCAGTGAAATTTTCGAGGCGGCCTACGATGAGCACGCCCGCCGCCTGGCCAAGCTTTACGCCGGCCTCGGCGAATAACTTGAGTCAATATGAAAGAGTGCCCATTTCGCACGACTGTGATCGGCAGCTATCCATTGCCGGGCTGGCTGGAGTTCGCCTGCGCGCATCTCGATCAGTTCGGCGAGGCCGACCGGGCTGAATTGCGCGACGATGCGGTCATCGCCGCCATCCACGACCAGGTCGCGGCCGGACTGGACGTGATCACGGACGGAGAACAGACGCGATTGGATTTTAATTTGTCGTTCTATGGACATCTCGATGGATTGGATTTGGAAGCGTCGCCGCCGCGGCGATTCGGGCCGCCCGCGCACGATCAGCGCGGCAAACATCGCGTCATCGGCAAGCTGGGCAGCGCGCGCGGATTGGGCGCGGTTGAGGAATTCAAGAGACTTCAACGATTGGCGCCGACAGGGCCGACTCTCAAAGCCAGCGTGCCCGGCCCCTACACTTTGAGCGGGCGGCTGGAGCCTAACGAGATTTATCCCGACCGCTACGCGCTGGCCGAAGCCCTCATTCCAATTGTGCGCCGGGAATTGTCCGATCTGGTGAACGCGGGCTGCGGCGAAATCACGGTGGATGAGCCGTCCATGAGCTGCTACGCGCACCGTGAAGACCCGGCCCGGTTCGTCGATATTTTCAATCGCACCGTCGCGCCTGTCGTTGGAAAATGCCGGCTCTCGACGCATCTTTGTTTCGGCAATTACAAAGGGAGGGCGGTTGGTCCAAGAATTTATGGACCGATGTTCCCGGCTTTTCTCGACTTTACCGTGGATGAAATCCACGTCGAGATGGCCAGCCGCGAATTCGCCGAGTTGGAAATTATAGGCGACATCGCTGCGCGCCGTGACGTCGCGGTCGGCATTATCGACGTGAAAAGCTATTACATAGAAACGTCACAGGACGTGGCCGCGCGCGCGCGGCGCTGCCTGAAATTTGCGCCGGCGGAGCGCCTCTCCTTCGCGCCGGACTGTGGCCTCAGCCAAACCGCCCGATGGGCGGCGCGTCAGAAATTGAAGAACATGGTCGAAGGCGTAAAAATCGTGCGGCGGGAACTGGGATTGGATTGAAATCCTTAAATCTTCGGTGGCTCTTCACCCCGTTGGGAAAACCACTGGCGAAGAAAAACCAAATCCCCCGCATCTTTTTCGCGATGCGTTATCGCCTTCATGCGCCAAAGCAACCGCGGGGAAGCAAATGGAATGGGCACGCCATCCACTTCCCGGACGACAACATCCTTTGCGGCCTCCGCATAATCGATACCACCGGCCGAACGCATTAGGTCCACAAGGATTTCATCAGCAACGCGGATTACGTTGTATTTTTGAAGTTCGCCGGGTTGAAGTTCACGGACAGCATTGTCTGGCAAGGTGGAAAGCGCCGCAAAGACTTTCGATTCATTGTCGGCATCCACGGCCACTATTAAATCCACGTCCATCGTGCGGCGATTGTAGTAAGCCGCGCGCAAAGCAAAGCCCCCAACAACGACATATTTCGCGCCGCGCCGATTGAGTTCACGGCATAAATCCCGTAAGTCCTGAACAGTGGGTTCCCGCGGCTCTAACTCTTCTGACGGGAGATCATCCGCCATAACCATTCGTCTGCTTCCTCATGGGTTTTAAAACGATATACTCCGCGAGGTACTCGAACCCCGCCAAAAGCCTTGCGCCAGGCTATGGCGTCGGCTTTGGTGCCGGACGCCGTCGAAAGCGCATCGGGTGTTTTGGTGCGCCGACCGACAATCCGATCAATTTTTTCCTCGACGTTTATCAACGGTTGTTTCACGAGCTTTTTATATTAGACTGTGCCTGACGACAAAGCAACAGCGCGAAAATAGATCGGCAAATGTTACATCAAAACTTGAAGGAAACTGGATGAAAGCCGCCTTTGCCAAAGACGAATCATTTCTGGCCGACGTCCGCCAAGTTCTGGCTGCGAGTGGCGCGGCGGTTTGGTGGCTGGGCCAAAGCGGGTTTCTCGTGACACAAAATGGACGCGCCTTAATCTTCGATCCGTACCTCTCCGATTCGCTCACGCGCAAGTACGCCGCCAGCGCCAAACCGCATGTCCGCATGACCGACCTGGTCGTGGACCCGGCGGCCTTGGGTAAACTCGGTGTCATCGACGCCATCACCAGCAGCCATCAGCACACCGATCATTTCGATGCCGAAACATTGCGGCATTTGCTTTCGGCCAATCCGCAAGCGCGTCTGGTCCTGCCCGGTGCCATCCGCGATTTCGCACTCGAGCGCCTCGGCCAGGAAATGAACGCGCGCCTTGTCGAAATGGACGATGGCCAATCCGCGCAGGTGGGCGAGATAAAGTTCCACGGAATCGCCGCCGCACACAATACGGTGGAGCACGACGCTGCTGGCCGCTGCCGGTTTCTCGGCTTCGTTGTGGAATGGGCCGGCCTCACTTTCTATCACAGCGGCGACACATTGCGGCACGATGCCCTCTTGCCAGCATTGCAGCGTTTCAAGATTGATGTCGCATTTCTCCCCATTAACGGCGACCGGCCAGAACGTGGCGTAGCGGGAAATTTAAATGGCATCGAAGCCGCGCGACTTGCACACGCCGCTGGAGTGCGTCGAGTCATCCCGTGTCACTTCGATATGTTTGAATTCAATACCGCTTCGCCCGACGAGTTCATCGCGGAATGCCGCAACCTGGGCCAGCCCTACCAACTGCTCCGTCCCGGCCAGGGCTGGCATTTTGAATGAAGCGTTCTTACGTTCACGGCCGGTTTTTCTGAGCCTCCGACACTATAGCATTATGAATCTCGTCTTCCTTCTGTTGGATGATTTGCAGGAACCCTTTATCTTCTTTTACCCGGGTTTCGATGCCTTCCATCACCGCATCAATCTGGTTTTGATAAGCGATCTTAGCGTCCTCAAGTTGCTTCTTAGCTATCTGAAAAGGTGCCGTATCCTTGCCATAGTTATTTTCAGCTTCCACCATTTTTGCTTTGGCCGACTGCAAGCGATCACTCAGATTGATCAACTCAGGATCCACTTGATGGGCGTATGCAGTAGCAAGCGCACCTCCCAATTCATTTTCGGGGAGCTTGCCTAAATTGAAAAGAATATTGCTGTACTCCAAGTAATCGGCTTCCGCCGTGACCCGCCGGTGATCCCAATCCTCCAACTGGTGGGTTAGCATATAGCTTTGCGTGAAAGGATGGCCAGCAGCGTCATTGGCCGCAGCCTTGAGGGACGCGATCTGAACCTGCATTCCAGCCATAATTCCTTCGGCTCGCTGATCAATTTTCTTTTTCAGATCCTCAATCATAGCGGCCTGTCCACGAATCTCGGGCATTTCAGGGCCAAAATTCATCCTCAGGCCAGCCAGTTTGGTCTCTTGAGCCATCTCCTGCTCAACAAGCGAATTTAAAATCGGGTCCGACGTAGTAGTCGATAATGCTTGAACAAAATGCGAATGATCGGAATTTTGCATCGTGTTTAGTTGCTCCAGAAGAACCGATTCCTTCACGTATTCTGTCCCGTAATCCTCGCGGGATTTCGGATCCGGCGTTAGACGAGAATCTTCAACAGACGGTGTTAGCCCAGTCGCAAATGATGCTCCGGAATGCGCAAACGATGAGGTGCCGGGCGGATTTCTGCCGGCGATCGGTGTGAGAGTGTTTTGGAACGACGACCGTGCCGTCGCGTTGGTCACAAGAGGTTTGGCATCGTCCGCCGCCCGCGTCAACGTCAGTCCGCCCAGTATAAGTAGCAACAGGACAAACAATCCGGAAGCCAAGCCGCCGGTCCTCTTGAATTCGGTAATCATAATGATCCTTCTTTTGATGTTATGTCGGAAGGTGATGAATGGAACCAATCCTGCGGCCAACCGAGCCGCCGGAAAATCTCGCAGATGTTTCAGCAGGGTCCGGCCATAAGCGCCGCGCTCCGCCTGCTCAATCAGGCCGAGAACCGAGGCGTCGCAGGCCAGTTCCTGGTCTGATCGCAAACGGCGCATCGCTATCCACGCGAGCGGATTGAACCAGTGCAGTGCCAATGCAAATCCCCTGATCCAATTTACGAGAACGTCCAGTCGCCGGATATGGAACAACTCATGCAGAATAACCAGCCTCGCTTCATGGCTGTCGAGACTGCTCAACATGTCTTCGGGCAATAGCAGGCACGGGCGTATAAAGCCAAACACGGCAGCCGAATTGCCGCGGGAAACGATGGCAATTTTGATTCTTCGTCTGAGGCCCACTTCGCCTTTGCACTTATGCACTAATTCGATCAGCCGAGAATCGGATGCCGATGGCAATCGTGCGACCCAGCGAGCGAATTTCCAGTGTCGCCGTAGAAGTGCCATTAAAAACGCCACACCTCCGCCCGACCACAGCAGCGCCGCCCATTGATTCAACGAAAGATGCGATGTCCCACTCCTCGCTTGACGCGTTTGCAAGGAAGAAGAGACAAACCCAGTTCGGGAATGGGAGGTAGCCGGCAGAATCGGTGCAGCCACCGCCGGTTGAGGGCGGCGAGCAAAACTCAAGATATTCCAGCCGCTGGCTGGCGTCACTGGCACGATTAAACGAAGTAAAACCAAAAGGCCCAGGGCGTACCGAAATTGTGCTGGAAAACGCTTCCCCGCCAACGCTTGGACAACAAGCACCACGACAATTAACACGCAGGCGCGCACCGACGCTTGCCATGTCAAAGTGAAAATCGATTCCAGACTTTGCATGTTTACGGTAGCTTTTCCTCCAAAAGCCGGCGCAATTCCTGAATTTCCACGGCGGTTAGCTCTTCCCGTTCAAGAAAACAGGCCAGGAACGGCGCCAGGTCACCTCCAAAAAATCGGCTGAGGAAGGAACGGCTGGCTTCGTGGGCATAATCGGAGGCAGCCACCAAAGGGCGGAAAAGATATTCGCGGCCCCGGCGCGAATGTGTAAGCGCTCCTTTCCGGGCAAGGCGGCTGAGTAACGTATGGATTGTCTTCGGCTTCCAGTGCGTTTCGTGCCGCAACGCTTGCACCACCTGATTGGCTGTGGCCGGGGATTGTTTCCAAACGGCCCGCATCACCACCAGTTCCGCCTCGGAAATCTGGGGCATGCGGCGTGGCGCTCGAATCTTGACTGATTTTGACATTCGACTTCTTTTCTTACAACTGTAAGAAATACAATAATCCTACACTTGTAGGAATTGCAAGAGAAATTTTCCTTTATTCCCAAAGCCGTTCAGGATACTCGCCGCGAGCGATAAGCTGCCGGATGCTTTCCACCACGCGCGGACGGTCTTCGCGGTAGGTGACGCCAAACCACGGGGCCTCCGTGCGCAGCACCTTTATCCGCGCCTGCCCGCCAGCCACCAATTCGTTGACAGTGCTGGTAATGTAACATTCGGCCTTCTCGTCTTGCCCGTTCCTGGCCAGGAACGATGAAAATTTCTCGCGCAACAATGGAAAAATTGCCGGGGTGAAACCCCAGCAATTCATCGAAGCCACTTCGTCGCCCGTTAATTTGGCGACGCGGCCCGAGCCGTCCGTATTTCTTATTTCTGCGCCGTCGCGTTCGATTCGAGTCAATTCGACGATGGATTTCAAATAGCCGTCAGGAAGGACGTCGCACACGCCGCGAGCGACGGTGCCGAATTCCGAGAGCGCGCGGCGCAAGGTAAAGCCGACCATCGCGCAGTCCGTACTGCCGGAGGACAAATGCCGCGCCAGAATGAGAAAGGATTGCGCGCCGTAGAAATCGTCGGCGTTGATGGCGGCGAAAGGCTCCTGGATGGCGTTTTCGCCGGCCAGAACCGCCTGGGCCGTGCCCCACGGTTTGGAACGGTTAGGCGGCGGGCTGAAGCCGGGCGGAAGATCGCCAACTTCCTGGAAAACGTAACGGACCGGCAAACGTTTCTCGAATCGCTGACCGACAGTTTCGCGAAATGGCTGTTCAAGGTCCCGGCGGATGACGAAGACCAGTTTGGCGAAACCAGCGCGCATGGCATCGTAGATCGAGTAATCGATGATGGTTTCGCCCGAAGGACCAACGGGGTCAATTTGTTTGAGGCCGCCATAGCGTTGGCCCATACCGGCGGCGAGGACAAGCAAGGAAGGTTTAATCATCCGATTTCCATGATATTTGGCTGTTCTGGGGTGAATTATCAATTCCCCTTTTCCGAAAACTCACGTATCACAGGTTTTGGGCGGGAGCTTGTCCTTCAGAGTTTTAGCGCCTCAAGCGCATGGCTTGAAAACTCCAGCTTTCCATCGCTTCATTCCTAGGATAGAGTGAAACGCGTGAAGACCATTCCTTCAGGGATGTTGGATAAAGCAGTGGAACGGCTGAAAGCCGAGTTTCAGCCGGAAGAAATCTATTTGTTCGGTTCTCACGCCTGGGGCACGCCGACCGATGACAGCGATGTGGATCTGATGGTGATCGTCCGCGAAAGCAGTGAGAAAGCCATCCAGCGGATGCAGCGCGCGCATCGATGCTTAACCGGGCTGGGTTTTTCCAAAGACGTGCTGGTTCCCACTCGCGCCCAAGTTGACCGCTACAAGCACCTGCGCGCTTCGCTGTTTCACCAAGTCCTGGCCAATGGCCGCAAGCTCTATGGATGAGTCAACGAAGGAGCTTGTGCGCGACTGGCTGACACGCGCAAGCCACGACCTGCGTTCTTCACGCGCATTGGCATCACTGGAGGACCCTTTGCTCGACACGGGCATTTATCACTGCCAGCAAGCTGCGGAAAAAGCGGTCAAAGCATGGCTACAATCAATTGACCATCCGTTTCCCAAAACGCATGACATCGAGGAGTTGGTGGAGCGGGCTTCGGGCGTTAATCCTGATTTCAGGAAATTCGACAAGGCCGCGTCCGTGCTGACGCCTTACGTCTCGGCGTTTCGGTATCCCGGCGGTTATGACGATCCCATGCCGACACGCGAGGAATTTGATGAGGCTCTGCAATACGCACAGGCCATTTACGATTTCGTCTTGAGCCAGCTCCCGCCAGACGCACGGCCATGAACCAAGTGCCGTGACCTGGTCAGCGCAGACAACCCGCCAACTTTACTCCACGCTTGGAAGTTTGATTGGCTCCGGCGGTTTTTTCACCAAATCAGGTGGATATCATGAACACTTTCCAATTCTCCAAAACTCACGTATGTTGTTGCATTAAACGAATACTGGCATTTTGACTATGAATCGTTGTGAGCCAAGCAGCAGCATGAAGGCTGACGCAATGCACGATAAGCAGAGCGAACGCGATCACCGCAAATTGCGGATCGATAAGGTCGGCGTGCGCGGTCTGCGTTTCCCCATCCAGATTCGCGACAAGGCGCGGGCCTCGCAAAATACCATTGCGACCATTGGTCTGTTCGTGGATCTGCCTCATGAATTCAAGGGCACGCACATGAGCCGGTTCATCGAGGTCCTCCATTCGCACGGCAACATCGTGCATGTGGAAAACATCACCGACATTCTTTACGCGATGCAGGCCAAGTTGAAATCGGCTGTGGCCCACCTGGAAATGGAGTTCCCGTTCTTTCTGGTGAAAAAAGCGCCCGTTTCCGGCCTGGAAAGCGTGATGGATTACACGGCCCGCTTTGACGCCACCGCGACCGGCAAGGAAATCGATTTCGTTTTGACCGTGAAGGCGGGCGTGACCACTCTTTGCCCATGTTCCAAAGCCATCAGCCGGTTTGGCGCGCATAACCAGCGCGGGTTGGTCACAGTGCAGGTGCGGTCGCGCAAGGCCATCTGGATCGAGGATCTGATTGCGTTGGTGGAAAGCTCGGCCAGTTCGGAGTTGTATTCATTGTTGAAGCGGCAAGATGAAAAGGCCGTGACGGAACGAGCTTACGAAAATCCGGTTTTCGTGGAGGACCTGGTGCGCAATGTGGCCCTCAAGCTCAACGCCCATCCGGATGTCACCTGGTACAAGGTTGAGGCCGAAAACTTTGAAAGCATCCATAACCATAATGCCTATGCCTCGATTGAAAAGGGTTGAGTAAAATTAATGTGAATATCAGTTGCACATTCGCGTTTGTTTGGTACAGTCCCCCACCCCGGAAAAGGGGCGATTTGGCCAAGGCCATGGCCTGGTAATGGCTGCCATTTAGAAATTTTGTGAGCAAGAGTGATAAGACAATGAAAAAAAATGCAGTTCCGCGCGGTCGTATCAAAGCGGCTGGACCGGCCACGGCCGCGTCTATTTTGGGTCAAGCCGCCTCGCCGACGAAGTCTAACGGCCAGGCGAAGGTCAAGCCGCAGTGGGCCAAGTATTACAGACATTTGCTGGAGTTGCGCGAGCGCCTGGCCAATCAAATGAGCGGCCTGGCCAAAGAGTCCGCCGAGGAGATGTCCAATTACAGCCTCCACATGGCCGACTCTGGCACGGACAATTTCGACCGCGATTTCGCGTTAAGCCTGCTTTCCTCCGATCAGGACGCCATTTACGAGATCGAGGAGGCCCTCAAGCGGATTGAAAAGGGCACCTATGGCATCTGCGAATTGACGGCCAAGCCGATTCCGCCGCCCCGCCTGGAAGCCATACCCTGGACGCGTTTTACCGTCGAAGCGCAAAGCCAGCTGGAGCGGGAAGGCGCCTTGCGCCAGCGGCGTTTGGGACAATTGGGATCCGTTGATACCGCTGGCGGCGTTGACGTGGACGAGGAAGAAGAGGCGGAAGAAAAGCCCGCCAAAGAGAAAGAATAACATGGCCCGCGAAATCATCACCATCGAATGCACCGAAGCGCGCAAGGAAGGCAAATCGCCCTCCCGCTATACCACGACTCGGAACAAAAAGACCAAGACCGAAAAGCTGGAGCTTCGCAAATATAATCCAGCCTTGCGCCGCCGCACGGTTCATCGCGAAGTCAAATAATCATTATGCCACGCAAAACACACCCGGAAAAACCAGCCGGCCGCGGCGGACGCGGCAAGGGTTCGGCCATGGAAGTTCGCACTCCCAGGCCCAAGCCCAAAATTGACTTCACCTTCGACGCGCTGGACTACAAAAACGTCACTTTGCTCAAGCAGTTTGTGACCGATCAAGGCCGCATTCTTCCGCGCAAGTACACCGGCCTGCCCGCGCACTATCAGCGGCAACTGAATCGTTCCGTCAAGCGGGCGCGCCAGATGCTGCTCATGAAGTGAGCAGTTACTGAAGGACGACGCGCTCCAATTGCGCCGCGTGGGCTTCCAGGGTCGTATCCGTCCAGACGACAAAATCCGCCTGGACAATCTTCTTTTCGACAGGCCATTGCGCCGCCAGACGCTGACGGATCTGGTCTTCTGTCCAACCGCGCTGGCGCAGACGTTGCCATTGGGAAGCTTCGGAACAAGCGACACAGATCACGCCGTCAAAACGCGCCGCAGCATCCGTCTCATGGAGCAGCGGAATGAGGACCGCACCGCGATTGCGGCCTTCCGCCCGCCATTTTTCCGCCTCGGCTTCCCAAATGGCTCGAATGCGAGGATGAAGGATGGCTTCCAAATCGGCACGAGCGCCGGCGTCGGCAAAAACCACCCGCGCCAATTCGGCCCTATTCAACCGGCCGTCCCGTGACAAGGCCTGCGGCCCAAATCGGTGCGCTATCTCGCGCAGGGCTGGCTGGCCGGGTTCGGTCAATTGGTGCGCGATTTGGTCTGTGTCCGCGACTTCGACCCCGCGCTGCCGAAGCAATTGGCCGGCGGTTGATTTTCCCATCCCCACGCCGCCCGTAATGCCGAAAAGCTTCACTGCGGCAGCCGAACGGCGCGATAGAATCGCAGAGGAGCGTTGGTGCGCGAATCGGTGTAGGTAAACGAACTGCTGCCGGACGAAGCGGTATTCGTAATGACTGCTGTCCAATTGACCAGGTTGGACGAGATTTGGATGGCATAGTTTTGGCCGGCCTGCCCCAACAACGTCAATTGCAAGCCACTGGGAAGGTTGGTGGCCTCCAGGTATGACGAAGGCGCCGTCTCGACAGTTGTGCTGTTGACGGCGGTGCTGTCCGCCAGGTAAAGATCGGCGCTCGTGGTGCTGACGGTAGCGGTATTGACAATGGTGCCAGCAGCCCCGGCAATAACGGTGATACTCGCGGTAGCCGTGGCGTCATTGCTGATTGAGCCAAGGCTGAAAATCACGGTCCCGGCCACATTGGTAACTGTGCCCTGCGAAGCCGCAGCGCCAGAGAATGTTACCGTGGCAGGAAGTGTGTCAGTAATCACAACGCTGCCAGCGGTATCCGGGCCTTGATTGGTAATAGTGATCTGGTAGGTGAGGAAATTGCCGCTGAACACAGGGTCTGGCGCATGGATCATGCTGGCCACCAGGAGCGCAGCCGGATTGACCGTGTCCACCGCCGTCAGTCCAAGAGTCCATCCTCCCGCGATGACACCGGCATTGCCTTCAGTATCGTCGTAAACGTACAACGACCAATAACCATTCGGATTCGATCCATTGAAAACAGCCAACACCTCCGCCCCGGAGGCGGGCGGCAGATCCGGGAAAAAGTCCACCGGCGGATAATCAGTGGGTCGATACGTGCCTGAAGTCAGTTGGGTGGCCGGCAAGGTCTGCGTGGCGGCATCGTCAAAGGTGAGGGTCAGGTTGGTCACGCTATAAGGCCCGCCTGTATGGCCCATGAGGATCAATTCCTGGCCCGAGGGACTTTGCAACAACACGTTGACGTCGTGCGAGAAAGTGTGGGCGAAACCATTGAGCGTGGCAGTGACTTTGCTCACAAGGAGATTGTTGCTTTGGAGATTTGTCAAACCGGACACGAGAATTTCCGATGGATACGGCGTGCCGGTGCCGAACTGCGGGATGACGATGCCCAAGGAATTGGCATAACTGACAGTGACGGGAATCAGGAACGAAAACGCAACACTGCCCAGCGAGTTGGTCCCATCCACTAGGACCAAAGTGGCGATCACTGTGGAGCCGGGAGCGCCGTTAGCCGTGAAAGAGTACGATTGAGAGGCCGTTCCGCCCGGCAAAATCGCGCCATAAGTCTGGCTGGTCGTGATGGGCGTAACACCGCCGCTCGCCTGCAACGTCGCAGTTAGGTTAGTTGTTGGTGCCGCGCCGCTATTGGTCAATGTGAAAGCCACTGTTACGGTTTCATTGGCATTGATCGCGCCATTGGGAGGTGTCAATCCCTGGGTCAACAGCATCGCGCCATCCGCGGCGATGATCGGCACAGCGTACGTCACCGTTAGCACATCGCTGGCGGAATTGTTGCTGGAATTGGTATCGGAGGAGCCGGTGCTAATGCTCCAGGTATTGGTCAACTCCCCGACGATTATAGGCGCAGCGGTGATGACCACTGTCGCAATGTTGCCCGCAGAAATGCTGCCGAGCGTACATTGCACCGCGCCGTTCGTCACTTCGTAGCTGCCTTGCGACGGCGAGACGGAAACCAATTGCAGGCCCGTTAGCTGGAACGAACCGGTCGAGAGCACCGCAGTGTCCGGGCCAACATTGGTCACCGACAAAGTGTAGGTCACGTTAAGGTTCAAGACAGCCGGATTGGGGGCAGCCGATATGCCAGCGGCCAAATCTGCCAGGGGCAAAGAGACTTCGGTAATCGTGGTGGCCGAATTTTCAACGATATTGAAAGCGGCAAACGGCACACCGGCAGTGATCGTGTTGGTCTGCGGCCCGCTGACATTGGCCGTTTCCACGTTCGTAATGGTCACTCCGGCTCCAGCGCCCAAACTGCCCAGGTTGTAAACGATGGTTTGCCCGTTTTGGGTGTAATTACTCGGTGATACCGACGTGGAGACAAAAGACAATCCCGCCGACAAATCGTTGGTCAAATAAGCGCTTACGGCAGCGACGCCGTTGTTGGTCACGCTGAACAAATAAGTGATTGAGTCGCCAAGAATCACCTGATTGGTGGATGCGCTAATGCTCGCGGCCAGGCTGTTGGTCGGATTCACCGGGATGACCGAAGTGATGGTCACGGCCCACCCGTTGCTAATGCCGCCGGCATCACCAGGGGCGTCATCATGGGCATACAACGACCACATGCCATTTGGAGCAAGACCGTTGAAATTGGTCAAATTGGCCGTGTAAGGAGGAAGAACCGAACTAGGGTCGAGACTAAGAGTGACCGCGTTGGTAAATACGTCGCCAGGATTATAATTGGCCGGCTGGTAGGTTCCGCTGCTCAAATCTCCGGTGCCGGGCAGCACGTTGGGTGCGGTGGAATCAAACGTGACGGTTGTGCCGGTCATGTCCTCGAAGCCCTGGACCGCCGAATCCATCAAGACTGTATTGGTCGCCGGTCCGACCAGCAACAATCCGATATCATGCGGATAAGTATGATACATGTTGGAAACGGTCACGGTGACTTTGGAAACGTAACCGGCTACATCGGAAACTTGAATCGGCGACGGATACGGGCTGCCGGGGCCTTCGGCCGGTTCCGGCGTATATTGCAAGGCCGGAATGTAAATGGGATTGGTGTTCCAAAATGTTTGGACGATCGGCATGTAAAAATTAAAGGAAACCGTCCCCAAATTTGCCGAGCCATCCTGCAAAGAGAGCGTCGCAACCACGACTCCGCCGTTGGTGCTGTTGGCTGTAAAAGAGAAACTCCCTGGCACCGGCGCCCCTCCCGGCGCCAAGGCTCCATAGACCTGATAGCCACTGGGCAACGTGACACCGCCCGTGGCCAATAAGGTGGCGGTCAAATTGGTCGTCGAGACATTGCCAGTATTCTGCAAGTAAAGCTGGACTCCGACCGTTTCGCCCGGGTTGACAGCGCCGTTGATCGTCGATCCGCTCTGCGAGAGGAGGGTGGCACTGACCGGCACAATCGTGATGGTGGGAGTTTCCACCACATTTTGAACATTGAAGACATTGTTGTTTGTGTTGTTATCTCCAGGCTGGCCAAAAACGGAGAAAGTCGAGGAAAGGGTCACCGGCCTGCCGCCCGGCTCAACCGTCGGAGATTGAAGCACGTTCGTAATGACCGCACTGGCGCCGCTGACCAAGTCTCCGACATCCCATGTAATGGAGCCGTTGGTCACTGTGACCCCCGGCTGGCTGCTGGAGACAAATGTCGCCGCGTCGATGCCTGTTCCGCCGGGAATGGTCTGGGTAAAAACGACGTCCGTTGCGCTGCTAGGCCCGTTGTTCACTACTGTCGCGACATACGTGCTATCGCCGCCGGAAATGACCGTGCTCGGGCTCACCGTGGCGGACACACCCAAGTCCGCCGAAGGGCCAACCGTAAGCGTGAAGCTGGCAATGTTATTGAAACTCACCGGATCGGTCTCCAGCGGGCTTAATCCAACTTCCGCCGTGTCCGTAATGTTGCCGGTGGCCGTGGGACTGACCGTAATGGTGACCACTGCATTACTGCCGGCCGAAAGCGTTCCTATTTCGGCCAACGCGCCGCCGCCGGAGATGGTGCCTTGGCTGGTCGTGGACGAGATATAATTGACATTGGCCGGCAAGAAATTAGTCAAGACGACGCCTGTCGCCGTGAAAGGTCCGTTATTGGTGATGTTGATCGTAAAGGTCACCAGGCCCCCTTGCAAAACAGAAGCTGGCGTCGCCGTCATGCTCACCGCCAAATCGGCCGAGGGCAGAACAACAAGAACAGAAGCTGAAGCGGTGCTGTTGTTCGGATTCGGGTTAATCTGGGTTGAACCGACCGTAGCGACACTCGTGGCCAAGCCGGGAATGGTGGGAATTGTTACCACTGAAACGATCGCCGTCCCATAAACGGGCAGCACGCCGAGGGAAAGAGTCAAATTCGTTCCGCTCACAGTTGCCTCCACCGGATAATTGCTGGTTGTGACAAAGCCGAAACCCAAAGGAAGCGATTGGGAAATGACCACGCCTTCGGCATCGCTAGGCCCGGCGTTGGAAACAGTCAACGTAAAGACCTCATTGCTATAGACCAAAACCGGGTTGGGATGGGCCGACATCGTCAACGACAGCGCGGAGCCGGGGCACTGTCCCCCGCCATCCTCACAAACGTACGGTTCCACGTTGAGGGACCAGCACTCCAGCGTCGTGGGGTCGCCGATAAAGGCCTCCGTCGCATTGAGCAGCCAAACGCCGTTCAAATTTGTGCCGGAACAGGGAAGAAGCGTTGAAAGCGGCTCTTCGGGCTGAAAGGTCCCGACAAAAGGCGGGTTCCCGAATGCGATTGGAGTCAAAGAGTCATCATCAAAGGTCGTCTCATTGCCGGGAGAGCACGAGGTGCCGAAATCCGCGCCCAAGCCACCGTCTCCAATTGAGGTCAACACGACCGATGTACCGTTGGGACTGATCAACGTAAGGGTCAGCCCTTCATCAAATTCCACTTGCGAATAAACCGAAACAGTAATTTTCGCCGCTGCCTGCAAACTCGACACTGTCACGGGCGAATTGATACCCCCTATGAACTCGCCTTGCGGAACCACAAATGGCGTCGGATTGCCAAATGACACCGGAGGTCCAACAAAGCCTGTAGGAATCTCGACGGCGTTGGTGTCCACCACTTGGTCGCACTTAAGAACCAGAACCAAGTCAACCGGCGTACCGCAAACAAAAGAAGGTTCTGTGCTGAGCGTAAACGGTGAAAATGAAGAGGCAGCCGTTCCGGGAGGCAAATCTGGAAATCTCACCGTTGATTGGGCCACAATGGCTCCTCTTGTAGTGGAATACAGGAAACCCTGGATACCGGTGGCTGTGGCAGGGCCTTCGTTGGTGATGAGAAACGTCAAATTGTTGCACTCGTCAAAGTCAATCACTCCATTGCCATTGCCGCCTGAAATGGTATTGGTGAGCACAAACAACGCAGGAATATCAGCGGGCGGGGCCAGTGTATTAATCAGATTGCTGCCTGTCGGCGAACCCCAGCCAGTGCAAAGATCGTAGCCGAGAACAGCTGGAAAATTATTCGAACTGCCCGGCCAAAAGTTGTTTCCAATGGTGATATCGTGGAAACAAAGATCGTACTGGGGACCTTTACCGATGGCATAAACGGCTGGATTTATGAAACCGACCGGACTGTGCCGATAGGTGTTGGCCTGCTGATTAATTAGGGCCGTAAACCCATTCCAAAGAGGCGCCGCGCAACTGGTTCCTTCATAATCGCCATCTTGCTGTCCATCCCCGGCAAAGACCCAAATATTATCCGCCGGCATGGAAACGTCCGGAGTATTTCGGAATGTCGTCGAACCCAGATTGGCGGTCATGTTAATGGAATTCTGCCAGGAGGGAATCGAAAAAGTGGTGCTGATCCCGCCGCCGCTTCCCCAATAGTTATTAAACTGGGGAGCGCCCCCGGGTGGCGAGAAACCGTTATTCCAGACCGATTCGGAAGCATAGAAACTTCCAAATCCATTCATCTCTAACTCCGTGCCGCCAACCAAAGTGATAAATGGATTGTCTTCGGGCGCATCTATCGGACCGACATAGGCATCGCTGTCTCCCGACGCTTGGAAAAAGGATTGTCCTTGAGCCGCAAACTCTTGAAAGATCTGTTCAGTGGTTGCATCAACACCCCATCCCCAGGAAGAACTGATTTGTTTAGACGAATTGTCCGTCGCCATTCGGCTCAAAATATCATCGGCAGGTCCTCCCGGACTTTCGTAAACGAAAAGTTTGGAAATGCCCGGCGCCATGGCAATGACCATTTCTATATCGAGCGAAACCTCGCCCACGCCTCCGCCTGGCGGACCGATAATTCCCCCATCTATCGCCACATTAACCAAGGTGACATTCGGCAAACCCGCTTGCTCTTCATACGTAGTAATATCCACGGTGAAGTAACCGTCATACTCAAACAGAGCACAATTCTGTCCCGTTCCCATCAGGCTGACGTTGGGCGCAAAAGCATTACGAAAATCGGAACCGATATAAGTGCCGCCAGGTCCAGATCCGCTCAATGCTGGATGGTTTGTGCCACCTCCCAACGGAGTGGCGTGCCCTGGTGTCCCGGGCAATCTGTGGCTGAACGAGTGCGGCACCACGTAGTTATCCAGGCCGCTGATGTGTAACACTGGAACAGTCAGGTCGAGTGTAGGCTCACTGTCGGGAGCATAGAACTGCCGCTTTTCGCGTGGATGATTGTAAGTGCGAATATTGACCCCGAAAACTCTGCGGATGTCCGCGACGGACATATCTACGTCCAACAACATGCGGTTGGGATGCGTGGCGGTCACGTTCAAGCGATTCGCGGACGCAAAATCTGTCAAGGCAGCATAATCAGCCACAGTTGGGCCGAACCTATCCGTGAACTGCTGGACTGAAAGGTATTGGTGGTAATTCGGGCTCTTTGGGTCATAGATTTGCCCGAGGAATTTATCCAATCCAGCCTGGTCACGCAAAGGCAGGCCAATCGCCAAATGCAATACGTTGGTGTCCGGGAGGCTCCCAATTGCCGCCAGGCGGCCGGAGGCGATTTCCGCAGGGACGTGGTTGCTTAAAAGGTGCGCGCCCGCCGCGTAGTCGCTCGCCGGCAAAAGAAGAAATATAACCGAGCCTACTGCGGCTCCCACCAACGGACGCAGTCCGTGATTAAAATGTTTCATCTTTAGTTGCGTTTAAGTTAAGGCAGTTGGGCTCTCAAGCGGAAGAAATGGTAGCCACCAGTTCCGGGTAGAGTGAAGGTATATTGCCCGCCGATTATTGGCGGCGGTGGGATTGCCACCCACGTGCCTTCCGGCGGCAAGCTCACCGCCCCTTCCAACGAGTAGCTTGTCGCCAGCGCGCTCCACGTTAGCGTGTAAGTTCCCGACACGCTGGATACGGTCAGCACAGGCTGATCCACCTCTATCTTGACTGACGAGAAATTGTTACCTTTGAGCGGATCATAGACGGATGAACTCACCGAGGCACTGCATAGCCCAATGCCAGGCGTCGATGCCACAGTTGCTATGGTCAACGTCGGTCCTGAGCCGCTGGGTCTATAAGCCAGATCGCCGATGTTCCAGGTGATGGTGCCGCTGGCATTGGTGACGGTGCCGGTTGTCGCCGATATTCCATTGCTAATCACTACAAAGCCGGGCGGCAGCACAACAGTGGCAGAAACGTTCATCGCCTCGGACGGTCCGCCGTTGGTAACATCCACACTGAAGAGCACGTCGCCGCCGAGAAGGATAGGATTGGGGCCTCCGGTGAGATTGATTCCGAGATCCGCGCTGGTTGGACTGACCAAGACAATGTTGGTGGCCATGTTGTCGGAATTGGGATCCGGCTCCGTGGCCAGCGCCGTGACAATGTTGGTCATATAACCAAGAGTCAATGGGTCCACCGTGAATGAGAACGCTGTCCCCGCGCCAACGGCCAACGATGGCAGGGTTATAACCAGCACGCCATTGGTAACAGTGCCGCAATTGCAACTATTGCTTAGATAACCTGCTCCTCCCGCAGGCAGGTAGTCGGTCACGACAACATTGTTCGCGGCCGCCGGGCCGTAGTTGGTCAAGGTCACAAAATAAGTCAGCACATTGCCCACAGTAGGCTGAGCGGGCAGCGAGTTGAGTGTCACCTGCAAATCCGAGTCGTTCTCGACCGGCACGCCGGTGCTCAAATTGAGGACCCATCCATTGCTGATGATTCCGCCATCCAGAGTCTTATCGCAGATGGCCCAAAGCGACCAAAAACCGTTCGGAGAGGAGCCGGTGAAGGTGGACAAATTGGCGGCGTAGGGATAAGGAGCTTGAGGCGGTGACACTGGAACGGATTCGGTAATGGGAACCGGCGGCAACTTGGGCATTTCCAGGGTATTGGTTGTGGGCAGATAAGTTCCACTAGTCAACTGGCTGCTCAGCGGAAGTGAAGCCGATGCCGTCGGGTCGAAGGTCAGCGTTAGATTTGTCACGGTGAAACTGCCTCCGGCATGTGACATAAGGATGGAGTTAGACCCGGTAGGCGCCTCGAGCACCACATCCACATCGCTTGGGAAACTGTGTCCAAAGTTGGACAATGTGACGGACGCCTTGGTAATAAGACCAGGATTGCCAGACACATGGATTAACGAGGGATAGCCAAAACCAGGTGGGATCGAATTGGTTGCCAACGTCGGGGCGATTGAGTTCTCCGGCAGATAAATTGTCGCCGGATTGGCATATGAAACTGTACTTCCGCCTATGGTGAAACCGAACGAGACACTACCGAGATCAGTCGCGCCGTCGTTTAATGCAAGCGTGGCAATGATATTTTGACCGTTAGTACCGATCGCCGTAAATGTGAACGGCCGCGAAACGGTCGGACCGTTTTGAACCAGGACCCCATAGGACACGGGGCCCGGGACATTGGTAATTCCATTGGTCGCCTGCAAGGTCGCAATGAGATTGACAGTATTGCCGCCGGCGATATCGCGCAAGCCCAGCAAGATGGTCACGGTATCGTTGGAATAAATCACGCCGGTGGAAGGCAAAATGCTGCCGGTGACGAAGGCTGTGCCTGATTCGACGATAAACGCGCCGTTGCACTCCTGAATAGTAAGCAACGCCGTGCTGGGATTGAGCAACTGCACTCCGGCCACGCCTGGTGGAGTAGTTGGGGCGCCTAAATTCAGTTGCACGGTATGATTCGGCCCAACGACGTGATTGTTAATTGGCCTGACCTCAAAAGAGGCCACGGTCTGGCCCGGCAGAAATTCCAGAACTCCATTGGTCTCAAAATAATTCACGCCGACGACGCCGGACCCATCCGCTGTAGTAAAGGGAACTTCGACCGTGTCGTTAGTCAGGCCGGTCCGCACGACCGTAATGACTGCATCGACTGCACATTCACTCACCGAATAACGTGGGCTGCTAAAGGCCACGCCTACATAAACATTGGTGATCGTGACAACCGCATTAGTCGGTGTCACCAAATATGAATCAGGCGAAGGCTCAAAAATTGAAATGTTGAACGTCTTGTTGTTCTCGACCAGGTTGGGATTAAGTATGGTTATGTTAAAGCTGCTGGAAGCCTGCCCGTCCAGGAAGGTCAACACTCCATTTGTGGCGATATAGTCAACGCCGGCGATGGCAGTATTGTCGCTGGTGGCATAGTGAACGGAAAATGTCCCGGTGTTGGCATTAAGCCGATCGACAGTGACAACTACATTGGTGCCATTCTCTCCGACCACATAAGAATTGGTGGCCAGCGCGAAACCAGTCACGTCGCTGATGATCCCCACCGTGGCTGTGCCCGGAACGCCTATCTGGGTACCCGGACTTGGATCTTCCAGCAAGACCTGGAACGTTTCCAGCGGGTTCACGTTTGTGCCCTGCAAGATCGTTATCGGGATGGTTTCCAATGTTTCACCCGGCGGGAAAGTCAACGTCCCGTTGGTGGGCACGTAATCCACATTGGGCACGGCGTAACCGTTGGTTTCCGAGGCGTTGGTCGGAGAATAAGTCGTGTAAAAAACGGTGGCAGTCGTATTAGTGGGCCCGCCGCGCAAAATCGTCAAGGTCACGGAACCGGCCCCTTCGCCAACGAAGTAACTCGGGCTGCTAAAGCTGAAGTCGGCAATGTCATTGACAATAGTCAGCACTTCATTTGACGCCCCGGTGATGACCGCGCCGCCAGTAGGATTAGACAGTGTCAGGTTGACTGTTGCATTGGGAACAGCATTGGACAATTGGAGGATCGGGATGTTGTCCGTGGCCGCGTTTTGGCCGGGGAGGAAGGTCAACACTGTGCTCGCATTCAAGTAGTTAATGCCGGCGATGGCCGTGCCGTTGGAAGTGGTCAATTGCACGGTCACGGTGTTGGCGTTGCCGTTGGTCCGCAAAACAGTAATGACCGCATTCGTCGCGCCCTCGCTGACAGTATAACCAGGTTGCGAAAAAGTAAGAAAGCCAGGGCCTGTCAATACACTGGCAATGGTCAAGGTGGCGCTGCTGGGTGAAGCCACGATGGCGTTGGTGGCGTCCTCCATCTCCAAGTCCACCGTCGTGTCCTGGAACGTGCTGCCTGAATTCAAGAGGGGAACCACGAAATAATTGGTCATCACCCCCGGGTAGAAGATTATCAATTCGGACTCCGGCGTGTAATTGACCCCGGGCACCGCCGTTCCGTTGGTGCCCGTAAAGACGGTCACGGAGACGGTGGTGTTAGGATTGCCAATGCGCACAATCGGAATCACTGCGCTGCCGGCTTCGGCTGTTTGACGATAGCCCAGCGCTGAAAACGCCACGCCGGCGTTAACATTGGTGATGATCAGGAGCGCGGTCGCTTGCGGCCCAATGGACTCGGGATTGCTGGGCGGATTAGTCAACAATAGATTGACAGTCAGGTTCGAGCCGAGGATGGGATTATCAATAATCGGGACTTGAATCGACTCAAAGGTCTCACCCAGCGGGAAGGTGATGGTGTTGGTCACGCCAATATAATCCTTGCCGTTGATGGCTGTTCCGTTGGAGGTCGAAAATACCGCGCTGACTGACGGAGAGCCGAAGGTGCCCCCGATGCGTTGGAACGAGATGGTGGCATTGGTTGCGCTCTCCAAAACGCCGTAAACTTGATCGCTGAATTGAATCGAGCCATTACCGGCATTGGCGCCGCCAAACAGCCGGACAAAATTATTCTCCGAAAGATTGTTAAACGTGGAGAATTGCCCTGCCAAATCGATTTCGTCGTTGGTTTGGACGGCGATGGAGTCCACAAACCCGTTGGCTCCAGAGCCAAAGTTAATGCTTGGATCCATGGTGCCGTCGGGGTTGAGTCGCGTCACGCCATTCCGTGTCACACCACTGGCTTGGGTAAAGGAACCTCCCACGACGATGCGCAGTTGGGAATCGAAGGCCAGGGCCTCGACGCTGTTATTGCATCCCACCCCGACATTAAAGTTGGTATCCGTGGTGCCGTCGTTGTTCAACCGCGCGATATAATTGAAATTGCTGCCGTTGACGGTGGTGAACAATCCGCCGATGACAATGCGCCCATCGGGCTGGACCAGGATGGCGCGGATGGAACCGTTGATGTCAGACGAAATGCCATCGAAGGCGGTGAAATTGGTGTCCAACGTTCCATCCACATTCAACTGCACCAAATGGTGATGAACCTGGTTGTTAAATGACGTAAAGTCGCCGCCAACCAGGATTTGGTTATTGGCCGTAATGGCTATGGCGTGGACCGCGGCATTGCTGCCAGTAACACCGGGGCCAAGGTTGAAATTCGGGTCAAACGCGCCTGAAGGCGTCACGCGCGCCACCCCGCCCGCATGAGCGCCATTGTAATTGGCGAAATTGCCGCCGATGACATAATAAGGCACATTGGTCAGGTCGGTCGGGGATACCGCCAGCAACATTTGAGCGATGGTGAACACGGTGCCGTCCGCTCCAGCGCCAGAATTGAAGGCAGTATCCAACACGCCATTAAGATTCAGACGGGCCACGCCTTGACGGTTGACACCGTTGACCTGGCTGAAATCACCCACAATCATCACATCGCCGTCTATTTGCCCAGGCGCGGGTGTTTGACTAAGCACTTGCCACACCGTGCCATTGGGACCGGTGAGATTGAAGAGAAAGCCCGTGTCGAAATCACCAGAGGGCAGCAAGCGCGCTACCTGGTCAAATGGATAGCCATTGAAATAGGTAAACTCGCCTCCAGCCAGAATGCTCCCATCCGGTTGCAATGACAGCGAGTTGACCAGGTTATTGAAGCCGATTCCGTTTTGCGTGGTGGTATCAACCGATCCAGCCGAATTGAGGTGCAGTTGCGGATCGAGAATGGTCAAAATGGCCGTCTTGGGGAATTGGGCGGCAATATTCGTCGGGCTGCCGCTGAAAAGCTCCAGGCCAACGAGGCGATCCGCTACGTTCGACTCGCCTTGTTCATAGACAGGCACAGAAAAGCTTTGACTGGCGACGCCGGGACCAAACGTCAGAATTCCGTTCGTTGCGCCATAGTTTGACCCGGCCACACCGGCCAAATAGGGCAATTGGACATTGGTCAACGTAAAGGTCGAGAAATTAACGCTCAAGTTGCCGACCGTTCCACCCGTCCGAGTAACAGTGATAAGTGCCTGGCCACTGTTCTGGAAGACGGTGAAATTAGGAACCAGGAAGTTTAGGTTGCCATAGGAATCTGTGTCCTGAATGGTCAAGACGGCGTTGCTCGGCGACGCCAGCACCTCAGAGTTTGTCAATGGGCTTAAATCACCTCCAACCTGCGGGTTGAACAGAAACAGATTCACCGTGGTTGGTCCCTCAACTGTGTTGTCCTGCAGCGTTTGCACGGTAATCGTCTTGGTCGAAATATCCAGATTACCCCACGTCAACGTGTTCGTGGTCCCGATGTAATTGACGTTATTGACGGCGCTGCCGTTGCTGGTGCCGACTTCGACACTCAATTGACCTAAAGCCGCGCCGGAGCGGACGACTGAAATGGTGGCGACTCCCGATTTTAATACACTGTAGGTTGGAGAACTGAACGACAGGTGACCAGGCGTGAAATGATCGTCAATAATGTTCACCACCGCATTGGAGGGAACCAGGGGCGGGACATTGGTATCCAAAGTCGCGCCAGCCGTCGGTGAAGAAAGATAGATGTGGAAAAACTTGTTCGATTGCTGGGTGGTATGATCCACGATCGGAATGCTGATGGTTGCCGAAGTCTGGCCGCTGGCAAAATTGACCTCCCTGGTGGTCCAGGAATAATCCTCGCCGTTTAGGGCGGTTCCGTTTTGCGCATTGACCGCCACGCTTGGGCTGCCGTAAAGCCCATTGGTGCGCAAAATCGTAATGGTCACGTTGGTGCCGCTTTCCAACACGTTGTAGTTGGAGGAACTGAACCCAATAGTTCCCGCCGGAAAGTTATCGTTGATGATTTCCAGCGAAGCCGTGCTTTGCCCAAGGGCCGGACCGAACGGTATTTCCACTCCGCCTAGACTTAAATTCCCGAAGGCATTAAGAAGGTTCAGATCGGCGTAAAGGATCGGCGCCGCCGAAGGATCATTGTGAATGGAAAGGAACAGCGATGATTCCCCGTTGTCGTTCACGGTCTGAATGTCATTATTGAAGCCATACTCACCGTCGCTCTCGCGCCATCCGTAAGCACCCGGGCCCTCCTGTTGTATGTCCCAAACAACATCATAAATGGACAGCCCGCTCTCAAGGCCGAAATCAGAATCCGTGGCAGAACTGGAACTGGGTGGCAGTGTGTTAGTCCCCAAGGTCGTTATGATCGGGCCCAGACTTCCGTTCACTCGGTCCAGCGTAACGAAAAGGAATTGTCCCGTGTCATCCGCCGTGTAGGGATTTTGAGTCAAACCAAGATTACCCGGGAAGTTGCCCAGGCCGCCCTCCTCAGGCCCCGTGGTAGCCGGCCCGATGACCCGCGCCACATTTTGCCGATTACGAATGTCCACGCGAGTATAACCGCCGCCAACCCGCACAAAGTTTCCGCCGATCACAACGTTGCCGTCGATTTGCAAGCCCATGGCCAGGACCTGATTTCTCGAGTTGCCTGGCGGGTAATTGGTGGGGTTGTAGGCATTGGTATTGTAGTAATGATTGGGCAGACCGGCAAACTGATTATACGCCACGTCCATAAAACTGGTATCCAGCCAGCCGCCTTCGCCTACTTGACCGCCTTGCCCGCCCAACAGTCGCGCCATGGACATGCGCCGCACGCCGTTGTACATTGTAAATTGACCGCCTACCAGGAGGTTGCCATCAGACGGTTGCAAGACCAGCGAATACACAATGTCATCAAAACCTGAGCCAGGAGCAAAGGTGGGGTCAAGAGCGCCGCCCGGCGTTAGACGGGCAATGGAATTGCGGCTAAGCAAATTGAAGTTATGGAATGCGCCACCCAGGATGATTGAGTTGTCCGGTTGCACCGCCAAAGCCAAAATGTTGCCATCCGCGCCCAAACCCAGGTTAAAGCTAGTGTCCACACTGCCGTTGGGCAGTAGCCGTCCAATATGGTTCCAATTGGTGCCGTTGACCGTCGAGAAATTCCCGCCTATGATCACGCGGCCCGCATTGTCCACCGCTACCGCCATCACGTCCTGGTCAGTGCCATTGGTCACGCCAAGGCCTGAACTCGGCAGGAAGGTTGTGTCCAATCCGCCGTTAGGCAGCAATCGAGCGAGGTGGTTGCAGTTGGTTGTATTGTAAGACGTAAAGTCGCCACCCACCAGAATGTTTCCGGCGCCATCAATGGTCAGGGCATAGACATAGCTATTGAAGCCAAGTCCGGTGTTAAAACTTGTATCCAGCGAGCCATCGAAATTGAGCCGGGCGATATAAAATGCCTTCTTGGCGTTGATGGAAGTAAAATTGCCCCCGATGACAATCCGGCCACTTCCATCAATGACGATGGCATTTACGAAATTATTCGGGCCGCTGCCCAGGCCCGTGGCGAATGAGCTGTCCATGTATCCGTTGGTTTGCAGCCGGGTGATGTAATTGATCGGTGTCGTATTGAAGGCGTCAAAGTCGCCACCGATCACGGCCATTCCATTGCCTTGGATCGCCACGGCGTTGACGGAGGCGTTGGCTCCAGGCACGGGGTTCTCTGGAGGAATGGATACATTCTGGCTATCAATGTTATAAGTTCGATCCAGCGCGCCGCCAGGCTGCACGAAACTGTTTTGGAGATTGTCAAAGTTAATGGTCAATCGACCGGTGGTGATTTTGCCAAGCGTGGCTGGAGGCATGGCTCCGGCGTCCGCCGTAAAGTCGCCCGGCGTGGGAAACAATTCGATTTCAATGTCTTCGTCAAATTCCACCGCTCCGTTTTCGAATATAGGAATCACGATCGGCATTGCATTGGGGGACGCAGGGTCCGGAGCAGCCGGAAATGTAAGCAGACCCGCAACGCCAGTAAAACCTACAGGCAGCGTGAAATCAAAGTCTGGCTGGCCGACCGACGGCACTGCGTACTCCGAGCTGGCGACGGTGGCGAATTTATTATCGTCAAGGACAGTAAGGCCGAGGAATTTGGAGTCTATCGTGTAATGAATGACATGGGTGGCGGGCGGCGCGCGCAAGCTGCGCTGGACCCAAACCGACGCTGTCCAATTGGTCGGGGGCGGCCCGTTATTGGTCTTATTGCAACGGTCAGCATAACGTTCCAAATTAAGGGCCATGGTGCTAAACGGAGCATTGTTGCTGTAATTCGCCACGAAAGATAGTGGCGGCGGGGGGAGACCCCAAAAGTTAAGGATATCCACAAAAGCATTGGTCTCTGAAATGGTTGGGGGAACGATGTCAGGGTCCTCCTGCGGATCCAAAACCAGATTCGTCAAAGTCAACTGGATCAGCGAGTCCAACCCGGAGAAAATATATTGGGGATCCGGCGCCAACTCGGGGTCCTCTGGTCCGAAGGTGTTACCTTCAAAGAATTCGTCATTAGCGATCGTGCCGAAAGCCAAAGGATAATCAACTATCGGGATGTTGAATGCGAGCGCCGGACTTAAGACCGGATATATTTCCAAATAAACATCCTGGCTCATTTGATAGTCATCGAAGGTCAGCGTGTTGGTCGAAGCGACAAACTCCACACCGTCATAGGCCGATGGTACAAAATTAGTCGCAATCACCCCCAATTCGCAAAGGACTATGGTTGTCGTAGCTGTAACGACATTGTTATTGGTCACAATGGTCGGAGGGCCCGGCGGAGTTGCAGCGCATACAAAGTTCGTCATAAAATCAGGCAAACCAAAGTTGCCATAGGGGAGGTTATTGGTGATAACCAAACCGTCTATGATGGCCGCCCCAATCCCAATATTCGTTTGGGTCACCTCTTGATCAACATCCCATATCTGCGGAAAGCCGTTAAGTCCGTCCTGAAAGGTGTTGACGGCCACGACGTTAGTCAAGAATACGTTAGTGAAACTAAGCATATTCGCAGGAGTAAGACCGTTGGTGTTGTAATTGGTGGTGTAAATGTTGGTGATGTAGAAATTGGTCTCGTAGATGTTTTGGTATAATGTCGGAGCGACGATCAAAGTCACTTCGCACCGTCCCACACTGCCGCCAGTGCGGGTCACCGTAATACGAGCGTTGGGGGACGCTTGGGGAGCTCCATAAAGGCTGGGACTGATGCCTCCGCCGTTGTCAGGCAAATAGCTCTCCAGGCTGCTCATCTGAAAAACTGACGTTGAAAAACCAAACCCGCCTCCGACCAGGCTCTGCCCCCAATTCAAATTTACGAAACCCTGGCCAAAGCCATCACCCACATTGGTAGTGCTCCCTACTTGAATATAATAGGTCGTTCCCATAGTTGCGTTAAAATCCACCCGGCTGGTCACGCCGCCGCTGGGATCATCTTCGTTGCCCGCGACCTGGCCCAACTTGGCAAAAGTTACAGGGCCGCCGACTTTTTGGACATACACGGCGAGCGTCGTATCCAGGGGCAAACCATCGGGATCGGTGCTGTTGCGAGTATTGAAATCGATTGTCGTAGAGATCGGCGCCGTCCAAATGTACCAAATAGTGGATTGGGCGGGAACACCGGCGACGGGAGGAGGTTCGCCAGTCTGGGCGGTCGCGCTGATGTTCGTGCCTTGAACGCTGCCGCTTACACCCAGAATGACTTGGGCGTTGGCAAGGTTGTCGTTGGGGGGAGCGGGCTGCGCCATGCTCTTGAGCGCGCCACCGATACAGATTGCAGCCATGGCCCCAAACATAATCAAATGCCTGGCGGCTAGCCGCGCTCTGATCTCTTGAACTGTAAACATAAGGTCTGATTTTCCTATCTCTGTTCCATCTAGGACTTCATTGGCCTTGCAGCAAAACTTCATTGACCTAGCAGCAAAACTTCGCCGCTCTCGTTGGTGCCCTGGAAAAAGCCTTGAGCCTGGTTCCTGTTCTGCAGAACCACACCGGACACTGTTTGCCTCCGCCCTGTACCGGGGTTGTCGAACCACCCGCTGAAAGTGCCGGAAGATTCATTGATGCTCAAACTCAAATTCGGAGCGATATAAGTGAGGTAATTCTGAAGCGAAACATCAACAGTCACCAGATCCAACAAACCTCCTCCGCTGAGTGTCACGCCTGGATCAGTCAATGTCAAGGCGGAAGATTTCCTCGGCGGCGCATGCCAGGTTGAACCTATTAACGGCAGTGGATTGGTAAAGCCGCCGCTATAAAGATGTCCATGGCTGGACAGCTTGCTCCAGGTAATGTTCGCCGCCGCCAAGCCGTTACTGACCGTTACCCAGCCCAAGAGGGTGTCTTTTCCGGCCGGGGCATAAGCGTAGAAAGGCCATTGGCCGTTCTGAGACACCGGTGCCGAGGACCTAAAGGCAACCCCATCAGCCAAAGTGCCTGCGAGGGTCAAGACACCTTGTCCATTAACCGTTCCCGCGCCATAACTGTCTCCCCCTCCCGCCCCTACCCACGGCAGCACCATGGTGTAGCCTCCCGCGAAAGGCGGCGGTTTCCTGGTCGTCCACACCGGCGCGATGTTCGCCACCAATTCCGCGTCCCAACTTCCGCCGTTGACATCGCCCACAATCTGGCCGCTTTGGCCGCTCATATCCAATTGGAGATTGAGCGTCACAGATTTTGCGCCGCTCCTGGCTAGAACTTGCGCGCTGCCATCGCCCAGGAACTGAGAACTGAAACTGTAGGTGTTCGGCCCCATCAGCAACCGGCCGGAAAAACTCCCGCTTGGCATTAAATTGAGCGTAAATGCTCCTGAACTATCGGGATTGACACTGGCATCGGAGAACAGCCCGTTATACGCCCCGTGCAACTCGCTGAAAGGATTCAGAATGAAATTGGCCGTGATGAGAGTGTTGGTCACGAAGTTAAAGGTCAGAACATGCGAATTAGAATTGACCGAACTGCCCAGCCCCAGGGTGGACCAGTTTTGAAAGACCCAACCGCTGGCCGGCGTGGCCGTCAAAGAGTAACTCTTACCTAGAGCTATTTGACCGTTCTTAAGCCCTGGAGTGATGCTGCCTTCGCCGTTAAGAGAAATATTCAACAGATTCAACGTATTCGACAGATTCAACGTCTGGCCTCCGCTCGATATGGGCGTGCTCACCAGGAAGGACCGTAAGGTGGTTTCATCGCCCGGACAGGGATAAGTAATCGCCGGATTGTCCGGGTCATTCAATACGTAAGGCTGGTTGTAGTAGTTGGCGATGCCATTGAAAAAAGAAATCTCCTGGCTCTGGGCCAAGGCGGCGTTCATCAGACAGACATTGCTGCTGTTCAGATACGGAACGACTTGGGTGCTGTTGGGGCCGGCAAAGCTTTGGACCCAAATGAGGTTGGGATAGACTTCCATCAGCTTTTCCGGATCAGCCGCGCCGGAATCCGCAAAATAGATCTTGAAGTTCGGGTCGATGATCAGGCCGTGGCGATAATCGGACAGGGCAAAATTGGTCAATTCCAGGGAATCCACATACATGGCGTTGGCCGCCCCTGCGGCGCTGAATCGCAAGACTGCCTTGGCGGACTGGCGATCCAAAATCAAATGGCCGATAACCTCGTTATTGACAAAACCGGCGTTGACGGCGCCCAGGTCCGCGCCCGCCCAGATATGAATGGCCTGCTCGGACCCGCTGGCAATGGTATGGATTTCCGTGCCAAACAGGTCCCCCGTGGCAGGCTTGACCGGCAACGAAAAACCGGCCGTCACTGTCCAGTGATTGATGATGACGCTATTGGTATTGGTTGTGGGCACGCCGGAAACGAAATCCGTCAATTTCTCCGTGGCATAAAGGGTGAGCGCGCCGTTTTCAGTCAAGCCGGCGGAGATCACTGAATTGCTCGCCTCAATGGTAGCGGCGGAAAGATCAACGTTGCCGTCGGCCGCAATAAAGTTGGTGGTGCCAGGCAGCGCCAGGCCCAAGCTCAAAGTGCCGGCCTCAATCACCGCCGAACCGCCATTGTTGGCGATGATTATCCCGTCATTCTCAATAGTGGCCGCTTCCAAGAGCGGGGCCACGGCTGAAATCTCGCCATAATTGGTGATGGAATTGACACTATATTTTCGGCCGGTCGGAGGGGACTCGGGTTGATTTATATTGAAGCCGATGTCCATGCCGTTGGCGGCGCTGAAGATGCCATTAGTATTGATAAAGAGGTTCTGGAGCAAAGGCGCGTCGGCCGGTGTAAACGTGGCCGCGTTCTGGGAGAAAAAGTTGGTGGAATTGACGGTCAGGTTCGTCGTGTTGATCACCACATGGTTGATTACATTCAAACTGTCATTCAGGACCACCGAACTCTTGCCCGTCAAACTGAGATTCCGCGTTGTGGACGGGAACGATCCCAACAAGTTCTGGTCCACGATCAGCACATGGAAATGCCATACGTTTGTCGCCGGAAAATTAGTATTTCCAAAGCCGATATTGGTCTGGTTGTTCTGCCAAGTCGCCGACCAGGCGTAGATGTCCCCACGAACTCGATTGAACGTAGTTGGAAAAAAGTTGGAAACAACCAACGTACCGTTGGATGCGCCAATGCTGGCGTTCATTTCGCCCCAATCGTCAATCGCCGAATTGCCCCCGACGAGATTATTGGTCACGTTCAATGTCACCATGCCCTCGGCCCGCATGGGAGTTTGGGTCATGTCCAGGTTGTTCGCCCTGATCTCGATGCGCGCCGGCAGGTTGGTCGGATCGGGCAGATTCACGGTGAGGAATTCCAGTTCGTCCAGGCCGATTGTGTTGGTCTCCAAGAGAGACGCAAACGATCCCGTCAGATTCGCCGGATTATGGTTGATTTGAGCGCCGTATTCCGAAATTTCGAACGGCACCTTCTGGATTGAGAATTCCTCAAAAGGATAGAACACGGTCGGATCGTAGAACCCGGCAAATTCTTCGGCTTCAAGAGGAGCATCGATCCATTCAGGGGGCGTTTCCGTGGTTATTTCGAAGGCGTTGGGACGGCCTTGATTGCCTGGCGGGTTGCCGGGGGCGCTGGCATTTTGGGAAATGGTCATGGAAGGCAAAATGCCGCCGTCATCAATCAGATAGATCCCGTTGGTCACTGTCTGGCCCGTGATGACGTCAAAAACAGGCTCGGCAAATTGCACGATATTTTCGAAAGCGTTTGGATCGATAGGGACAGTGGTGCTGGCGTATTGCAGAAAGAAGCCGTCGGAGACTCCCACAGTGGCCGAGAGACCGGCAGTGGCAAAATTGGTATTGACAAATATTACATTATAATAAATATTTGTATCGTTTACCGTCCTGGTGGTCACAGTAACGCTATACACGGCCGAATCAAAATTGACCGGAAATATGGGCTCGATATCATCCCCGCGGGACGACGTAATAATGTTGTCAATACCATTGGGAGGGTCAAAACCGGTCAAATCGACCGTGAACGCGTTGGTGACGCCCCAAAACAGATCATAGACACCCGGCGAAGGCACGAAATAGTAGGGGCCGTTGTTAAAAAGAAAAAGGGACTCCTGCCCTTGCAGACCCGTCGTATCCAAAGGGTCGAAGAAAAATCCCGCATTGTCAACCGTGCCCGCTGCGAGCGTGGCATAGGAATTGGTCACGTTTTTGCCGGTCATGCTTAGAAGACCATAATTGCCCACCGCCATCGTTCCCGAGTTAACGATGTTGGAGGCCAGCACAAGAACCAGCGAAGGAATAGGCTGGCTGAGAGATGGAACCGGCTCCACAGGCGGCGTTGGCGAGCCAAACGCCGCGTACAGATAAGGTTCCGCCGTCAGGTCAACGCCTTCAACCGTGCCTTGATTAAAGAAAGAACTGGCGCTGTGCCGCGTGGTGGACAATCCAGTGTCGAATTGAAAGCCGGGCAGCCCCTCCATAATGCCGCTGCTGCTATTGGTCCAATTCAAGGTATCCTTGGTCATAAACGGGAGGGGACTAAATCCGTTTAAATTAAGACCTGTCAGCAAATTGGTCGGACTAAGGCCGATAATAGTTTCAATTTCAATTGTGCCCGCATTATAGAAAGTAAGAGCGTCCACCACGGGAGGGCTACTGAGAGTAACATAATTCGCATAGATGGGGCTGGGGCCGGCCACGGCGCTTTGCCATGCCGCCAAGCTGAGGAAAATGATCGCAATATACTTCTTCATACAATGAATCGCTTTATGGGATTCCGGCTCCTCCCCCTCCGCCTGTACCGGTGCCCGCGCCCGTACCGGTGGTGGTGGTGGTGTTAGTCGCATTCGGATTCAGCACTGGCGCCCAGACATTAATGGGCACGGACGTGCCTCCCTCCAAGACCTGGGCTTCCAATTCCGCCAGGCTGGAGCCTTCGGGAAAGACAACTGGCGGGTTAGTGGAACCATCAAACGATCCCCAATTGAAAATGGGATAGGATGCAACATCCTCGAAATCCAGGAAAAAGGGATTGTAATTGAAAAAGATCGGGCCAACATTGTTTAGAACGATGAGCATTTGGGGATTAATGGTGCTGGACGTGATCCCCGTGCCGGGGGAAACATACGTAGATTGAATAAATGTTCCAGTCCGTGATAGCGTACCGTCAGTGAGAGGAGTTTCCGTGGCCAAATTTGCGGCCGTAAAGAGTATATCGGGTGCCGTAATGGTGCGGCTGACCGACAATTGAGAGAGCCGCGAGTTGGTCACCACTGGCAACTTATAGGTGTAAGTCCGGGGCGTAAAGCCCGGATTCAGAAGGGAATCAAAATTGACTTTTACAAAAGTGATCTTTTCCACTCCGCCGACCAAACCAAAGAAATTGCTGATCCCGGTGATGGCATTGGTTGTACTGACGGCTTCCCAAGTCATATTGGCAAACGGTTCCACCACGGAATTGCTATCCAGCCCCTGAAAGACGTAATTATTTTTCTTGTAAAGGTACTGCAATCCGCCCATATCATCCCGCGTGAAGTTCAAATAATATCCCCCAAACTCCAGGTAATTCCCAGTCGCAATGGCGGAATAACGCGGCTCCGTCACATCTGCCGGAGCTTCAATGGCATCGCCGACACCTACCCCGACATTACAGCCGTCCCAAATTGTATAACCGTATAAACGGCCATTAACATAAGGAGTCGGATTATAGGTGATCGGATCGTAGTTGCGAATAATAGTAAAATACTCGAAGTCACAGGCGGCCGTGTCATAATGGGCACGCGCAGCCAAATCATAAACATGCGTTTCTCCAAGCAAACCCATATGTTCGGCCATGAGCCATAAGACCGTCGATTTTATGTCCAGCAGTTCCAACGCTTGGGCTGTATAATTGACTTGCTCGGCTCCTTCGGTTAGAAAATTGGCCAGATTTGCGCTCGAAGCGCTGGGAAGAGAATTGAGAAGCTGCATGGCCGAATCCACCGCAGCCACACCCTTGGACCCAAAATAAGACAGAAAAGTGGGATCAAACCCATAGGTTACGATGGGAGTGGTTAGCCGCGACCCTTGGCCAAAGTTTTTCGGTCCGCCGTTTTCCCGGCCATCAAAACCAGGCTCAACATTGAAATAATAGTAACGGGGGCTGCCAGCAGGACTGCTATAGTCTATGTCAGCGGTCTGCCAGGTCTCAATCGGCCCCCACAGTGTGAAAGCGCTGCCGTGCTGCGCCGCCGCCAATCCCAAGGCCAGGAACACGCTTTTCGTTAGTTTTCGCATCATAAGACTCACGGTGAACTGTTCAAAGTATAGGCCTGCCCATACAGATCAAATCCGGATGATAGATCTAACTCGCCCACGCCCACGAAACTGGACCAAACCACCAGAAAATTGTTGATTCCGTTCCACGCCACCGCCGGATGGATTTGCTGGCTAATCGTTGTGGTGTTAATTTGCATTTCGTTGCCGCCGACTGCCGTTCCGCCCGTCAAGAAGCGCCCAAAGACACCTTCCCGCGAACCGTCCTGGCCCATACTGGTCCAAACTACCAGGCTGCCGGAAGGCCCAGCCGCGATCTTGGGCCGATATTGATCGCCGAACAAAAATGTGTTGATACGAAAATCAGCCACTTCAGGCGATCCTGATGCGGTAAACCCACGACCCCAAATATCCCAAGCGTTCGTTGCGACCGCCAAATCCTTCTGCGCCCAAACCACGGTGAATCCGCCATCGTTAAGTGGCGCCACATCTGGCGTATCACAGGGACTCGCGCCGGAGTTGACCGCGATCTCGTCCGTCACCGGAACGCCGGCCGCGGTAAAGATGCGCGCATAGACATCGGCGCTATTGTAAAAACGCTCCTGCTCGGAAATCCAGCAGATGACGAATTGGCCGTTAGCCAAAGTGGCCACGGCCGGTTTGCGTTGATTGTACTGAGTGTATTGATTGACGAGAAACTCTCTGGCCGGCGACATGACCCCCGTTTTGCTGATCTTGCGGCCATACACTCCCCACATGCTTCCATCCTGGCCGTAACTCGACCAGGTGACGACCGCGCTTCCATCCGGCAATGCGGCCACGGCCGGATCGACCTGCTGGTCTTTAATGTAGATGTTGACTCGGCGGTCAATGGTAAAAAAATTAGTGCCATAGGAGCTTTCGGTCTTGGTCGTCGTCCCCCTGGCCAATCGCGCATAAATATCGGGCGTGCCGGCAACACTGCTTTGCCAGACCGTAATCATGTTATTGTCGGCCAGCAGTTGGACTTTAGGCTTGATCTGGTCGCCTGTGGCAGTCTTGTTGGCGCAAAAGATTCGTCCGCTTTTTTGCAAGTTCTGGGCTATCATCGACCCGCCAATGCCTGCGCCATGATTGTCCACCACGTTGTCCTGCCAGACGATGACACCGGCTAAAGGCGAGAGCGAAATGCTAGGCCAGACTTGATCGCCCCGGATAGGGCCTAAGATGGAAAATTCCGCCCCCTGGGGTAGAAGAGGATTCTGGGCGCGCACTGCCATCGAACCGGCAAGAAAAACCCCCAAAAAAAGACTTTTTGAAACGTCAAACATGACGGATGTATGATTCATTTTAATACCACAATGTTCCACCGGCTGTCCATGTAATCTTTGTTAATTCCGCCCCGTTTTGCTTCGGGATTTCAAATGAACAGCGCATAATTCAATTTCTTCAGCAAGCCTTGGCTGCCTCAACAAACAGGTCTCCGGCTGGAAAATGCGCCTGTTCCAGTTCGCGCAAGAGCGTCTTAAATCCCCAACGGCCATAGAGCTGCCGCAGGGCCGTGGGATCAACAGGTTTGCAGATTAATTCCTCCAATGGGACTTCGCATGGCACGTCAAAATTCAATCGCACCAGCTTTTGGTTCTTGCGAACGGCTTCTATTGACGATTGCAGACTGGCTCGAACCCGATCCGGACGAACCTCCTCAAGCCGACAAAACAATGAATCAATGGATCCAAACTGGCGTAGCAAGCTTGAAGCAGTCTTAATGCCAACACCCGCTACGCCGGGGATGTTGTCCACCGGGTCTCCTGTTAAGCTCAATAAATCAACAATTTGCGTGGGCTTCACGCCGGTCTTGGCAATGACCTCCTCTTCACCCCAAAGAACATCGCTCTTGTCATTAGGGTTGAGCAGCCTTACCCCGGACGAGACTAATTGCATGAAGTCCTTGTCCGAACTGGCAATGATGACTTCCAAACCATCCGTCACGGCTCTGCGCGTCAAAGCAGCGATGCAATCGTCGGCCTCGCAATCGTCTTGAAGGAAAGAAAAGATATTGGCCGCGCGGAGGTAGGCCACCATCTCGTCAAATTGTTGCCGGAGCAGGACCGGCATATCGGGCCGTTGCGATTTGTATTCCGCGTGGAGAGTCGTTCTTTCCAAAGCCAAACCTCCGTCCCAAAGCACGGCCACGTGGGAGGGCCGAACCTGGGCTTGCATCTTGACCAACATTCGAATGAAGCCGTAGATGGCATTGGTCGGCGAGCCGTCCGGCGCTGACAGCGAGCGAATCGCGAAGAAGGCCCGGTAAGCAAAAGCGTGTCCATCCACAATCAGCAACCGCCGCCGCACGGGAGTTTCAGATGTCGGACTGCTCTGCATATTAAAGCCATCCTGGCGAACTTGGATCTCCTCAATGTGGCATGGCTGCGCCACCCGGAACGAGTGCGGCTGCGGGAAGCGGCTGGTTGGGAACACCCGCCCTTGCAAACGGCAAGTCGTCCTCAGTATGCACGCGATTACCCGCTGGATCCACCATGGTGGGTGTGACAAAAATCAGCAGGTTTTCCTTGGTGCTGTCAGATGATTGGCTTTGGAACAATTTGCCGAAGAACGGCAGATCACCCAGCATGGGAACCTTGTCGTGAATTTTATAAATCTGCTCGGAAATCAAACCGCCGAGAACCACAGTTTGGCCGTCCCAAACATCACAGGTGGTGGCAACTTCACGGATACGGAAGTGCGGCAACGGCAACTGCGCCGTGATCGGCACGCCCAGAGTTGAGCCGGCGGCGCCTTGGGCTTCCGGCACGAATTGTCCGGGAGGATCATATTGGAGGAATTCCAGGAAGGTTGGCAGCAGCGCCATCTGGATGGAGTAGCCATCCGCGGATACCGTCGGCAAAACGTCCAGGCTCGGCCCTAGAGGTATGAATGAGGTCGAATAGTTGACGGAAGGCGCAGCCACGCCCGTGCCACCAGTCAAGCCGCCGACCGCAGATGTGGCTTGGGAGACACTCGCCTGGGTAACAATGTACTGCAAGTCCTGGGCTGCCATGTGGGCTTGGCGTCCGCTCTCAGTTGTGACCTTGGGCGCGGACAAAAGATCGGATCCAGTCCGCTGTTCAATGGCATTGATTGCCACCCGGAACTGCGGGTCCGTCATGATGCCCGTGATGGTGCCCAGCGTTGGCAGCGCTGTTTGTCCAACACCAGCCACCTCGCGCAAGCCGGAAGTCAGATTATTATCAAAACTCGATGCCGGGACAGCACCGGGGCCAGGAGTAAACGTGCTTGATCCCGGAAGAAGGGAACCCGGTCCAGGGAAAATGCCACTGGGATTGGCGGTTGTGGATTGGCCCTGGTAAGATGGCGCTGAGCCGGCTTGCAAGCCGATCGCTCCATTATTCATGAGCGTATTGCCGAGAAACCACTGGAATCCAAGACCTTTTGTATCCTCCTGGCTAAGGTCAACGAACTTAGCTTCAATCATGACTTGAGGCGGGGTTTGATTGAGCATTTCGATTGCTTGTTGGATGATTTCCAAATCCGCCGTGGTGGCGCGCACCAACAAGACACCCAACCGATCATTGAAAAAGACGTTCTTGGGGGGCAGTAAATCAACACCGGCCGCAGTAAAATAAGCCCGGACCATCTGATGAGCCTCCAATGTGGAATTAGTTTTTGTAACGTAACTCAAACCGACTTGGTTTTGACCACCTTGGCCACCAATTCCACCACCTCCGCCCCCTGCTCCTCCTCCCTGGGATATGGGAGCGATGTTAACTTGAGGAATCGTGCCTCCACCGCCGCCGTTCTGCCCGCCTTGCCCGCCGCCCCCGCCGCCACCAGCTCCGCCGCCGCCACCAGCACCACCACCGCCACCACCAAGACCCGTGGCCCCGGAACTTGTTATGGGAACGTTCAGTTGAATCGAAACGACGTTTTGCAAGCCTTGAACGAATGTGTTGGGATCAACGCGAAACGTTTTAGTTTGCAATTGTTGAAATTGGTCGGGAGGCTTGGGCGAAAAAACGATTGCGAAATTCTGGATGGTGTAGCGGATCGGTTTGTCAGCGACCATCGTAATGGCTTCCAGCACATCCGACAGTTTTAGATTGGTCAGCGGCGGAGTAATGCGAATGGTCACTTCCGCCCCAATGTCCTGTTGTTGCCCGCCCACAGTAGGAGGCACGACGGCGCCACTGGTATCAATCAAGGGAGGCGACTCCACATTGTTATCAATCATGAAGTTGATGCCGAGGCCGTCCGGGTCGCGCGCTTGGGATTCTTTCCTTAGCTTTACCAATACGTCCTTCAGCGGCAGATCGTACGTCACCTCATTGAGTGTGATGGCGCTAAGCTTGGAGAGAATTTGCTGCCGTCCCAGCGTCGTGTAAACGAGGTTGGTGTTCCACATCGGATTTGGCACAGGCAGGAAATCACGCTTCCGGGGATCAATCCAGTCGGCCTCCACATCACCGATGGAGCCCTTGACGCTTAACTCGCGACGACGAGCGCGGTCCATGTAACGGGCTTCCTTGATTAGATCCAGGTAATACGGAGCGCTCCGGTTGGATCGGTCCTCCCTGATAACCTGCTCGAGGATGGCTTCCGCTTCATCATATTTGCCCATCTCGTACAGGAATTTGGCATTTTGCACACGGGTGGCGATGTCAATTTTCTCCTTTTCAAGGCTGGAAGTGCGCTTAAGCACGTCAGGGCTCGGCACCCGGCCCAATTGTTCTATTTGGCGCTGCTTAACCTCTGCCTTAAGGCGAAGCAAATTCTCATTGGTGGGATCGTACTTCAAAGCCCCTTCCACTTGATTGTTGGCCTCCATGACATCGCCGGCCTCCAAAGCCATACGGCCGAGTTTTTCCCTCACTACATCCAACCCGGCTATGGCCTCACGCTTTTCGGCGTCCACGGTCGGGTTGCCGACCTGGACCATGGGAATGTAAAAAACAGCTTCTTGATAGAATTGGGCAGCCTGGGTCAATTGGTATCTCTTAATGGCATCGCGCGCCTGCTCCAGCCTCAGGTGCATCTGAATGGTCGCCTCCTGGCGGCGCACGGCTTCGTCATTGGCGATTTCCACCGGGTTTTCGACCGGGGCCGGTTGTTGGGCATTTACCGATATGGCGAGAAGAAAAGCCAATCGAATGCTTTTTTTAACGGCTGGTATCATGGCGTCGTATCTCTTTTCTGGCTAGTCCCCTTAATGAGACTGAGTCCATTTGATTTCTGTTACTTTGGTAGTTCGTTCGGACTGCACTCTAACGGCATCGTTGGTGATTTCAACAATTTTATACGGGTCCTTTTCTAAAGTAAATTGGTCCCCCACATGTTTCTCTTTAAGTGACAGCGTCGGATCGTTATCATATCTCAAATCCGCCATGTAGCTGTCCACCTGTTTGTACGGCGTATTCGTGGACACCCACACATTGGTCTCACCTGTGTCAACTATCTGCAAATTTATTTCGGATGGGTCATTCTCAGCACCTTTGATGCCGAGCACGATATAAGGCACTGATTTATTTTTTTCGCCCTTGCGGGAGTGCTCGATGGCGCCGTGACGAGGCGGTTGACGGACATCGGAATGTTGCTGCCAACTCATGACGTAAACCGGGCTGTCGGTGGGGCGTTCATACGTGATGATCGTGTAAAGCGGAATAATATTGGTCACCACCAATGCGTCAGGCCCGGTTTTCACGATTTTCATCAATTCGCCGTTGGCTTTGCGCTTCCAGGTGACCGGATTAAAAAGATTGTGGTCGCCAGACAATACCACCGGCGGCGGGTTGGTAATCTGCTCCAAGGCATGCTCGTCGGACGAAAGGTCAATAGGCGGTAATGGCGTCGTTTTGGGCGGCATCGTGGTTTCAGTGGGCGGCTGTAATTCTTCCCTTCTTTGCTTGATGACACTACTCATGCGCAAGGCAGCGCCAGCCAAGCCCAGCAAAACCACGCACAGCACTATCTTTTCGTAATGCTTTTTGAGAAATTCCATTATTGTCGCGGCCCCCTTCGGGCGGGTCTGGCGGGGGTTTCAGGGACCGGTTTCTCCGCTGGCTTGAGTTTGACCACATCAATGTAAATGGTCACAAACAAGGGCTTCTCAAACAGGATGATTTCAGGTCCGGCTGGCACGCCCGGCGCGGCTGCCGGTGCGCCCGGAGCTATCGCATATGGCCTCTGCCTGGGGAATTCACCGGAGCGCTCCCCGCGTTCCCCGCGCCGCTGCGGCCTATTTTGGAATTGGTCGGTTGGGGGCGGGCGAAAGTATTGAGGTGTCGGCGCAGTCGGCGTGGTCGCCTGCGGTGGAGGCTCGGGAAGAGGAACACTGGATGGCTGCACATAAATGGCCTTGACGATGAAGCAGTTGCTGGAAGAAGCGATGCCGGCCAAAACGTTGGCGATTTCGGCGCTGAAACCGCGAAAATTGACCATGTACGGTGAGACCGTTCCCCATGCCGTCGTCGTGTTGGTGAATTGGACGTAGTCGTCTGACCCCATGTCGTCCTGGGAAACGGAGACACGCTTGATCCTTTCCAAAAAGTTGATTTTAGCTTTGTAAAAGATATGCAAAATCGCCTTCATTTCCTCCAGTTCCTGCATCCACAACGCTATATCCTCGGGCGGATGATTGAGCTTGTTGATTTGCGATTGGAACGAAAAAAAGTAACCAGGTTCGAGTCCGACTCCGGCATTGGTCGCCTCCGCGCCAAAGAGGGCGATGGTTTTTACGAGATAGGTATTGAAACCCTGGACGTCCAATTTGGGCGGAGTCGGAAATGGCGCGAAGGGTTTCTGAAATTCCGCCAGGAAAGCTCTCACTCGGTTGGCATCCTCCTCGGCCGCATGAATATTTTCCGGAGACGGGAAAGGCGTTGTATGCAGCAACTCGTCCATTTGGCTCTTGGACGAACCGTATTTGTCGCTCAAAGCAGCATTATCGTTCAACACGGCAAACAGCAAATAGCCGCAATAGCCCGTCACGCCCAAGGCCACGGCGACAGTGATAACGAAGTAAAGGTTTCGTTTAATCCAGGCCATTCGTTAGAGCTTGAAACGATGTCGAAGATCCACCGTCACATCGAATTTGAATGTATTGGTATCCGTCCCGTCAGGATTGGAAAAATCTCCCAAAATGGCATTGCTGAAGCTCGGATTGTTGGTCAAACACTGTTGCACTGCGTAAACCAAATCGCCATTCGCCGTCCCAGGGCGGTTGACGCCTCTGCATGTCAGTTTGAGACCGGCAACTTCATTCACGCCAGGCGGGGCCGCCGCAGACATTCCCGTCGTGGGTGGTGGCATTCCCATGGATCTGTCTCTGCCTGGATTACTTCGACCGTACCGGCCTCCCACTCTTCCGCCACCGCCACCAAAACCGGACATTCCTCCCCCAATTGGGCCAGCTTGCGAGCCAGCGTAAAAGGAATCGGGCATGACGGGGGTAAAAGTTTCCACCCAAACGCCCTCATCCGTGTTGGTCCCACCGTTATCAGGCGTAGTTAGTCTTTCCTTTTCCATGGCCTCAGCCTGCATCATGACGCTGCGCAAATCCGTCAAAATCCCTATCCAATAAAATCGGCCTTCAGCCAAAGCCTTAATATCGTCGGCCTGCTTTTTCACACGGTCCCTCTCTCCGACCGCTTTTTGCAAGCGGCTTTTTTCCTCGGTCAGCTTCGCGGTCGGGGCGGTGAAGTCGTCCATTCGTCCGCGCCAAAGATCTCCGATTTGCCTTTCCGCCTTCCAAATGGCCAGAATGACCAAAGCCAAACTGAATACCGATGCGATGAGGTACGGCTTCTTGTGGCCAAATTCCTGCCGTTGCAGTGAACTCTTGGGCATTAAATTCAACTCCACCGGGCAGTGCGCCAGATCCCTCAACCCAAGCCCCACCACTTCCCCATAGGAATGAGCGTATTTTGAGAGTTCCTCCAAATCCACTGACGGATCAATTTCGATGTTCCGGAAGGGATTGAAATACTCGACCGGCACGTTGAGTTTCTCGGCAAAAAACTGCGCCGTATAGGGCATGATCGAGGCGCCGCCGGAAAGGAAAAGTCGTTGCGGCGCCGAGCCGCCTTGCTGACCGCGGAAAAACTGGATGGTCTGGTTGACCTGAATGTGCAACCGCGTCATGACCTGGCGCGCAATCTTGGCAATGGCGGCGGACTGCGGGTCGTCCGGCTCCTCGTACGCTCCACCCAGACTGACCGATCCCTTTTCAATCTTAATCGCTTCTGCCTGCGCAAACTTCAACTTCGATTCATTGGCGAAATCTTGGGTAATCGAATTGGCGCCTATGTTGATGCTCCGGGAATAAACCTTGCCCTTTTCGAAAAAGAGCAGGTTGCTGGTCTTGGCTCCGATGTCCAGCAACATCGTGCAACCCTCCAAGTCCCCGTAATTGTAGCGAAAGGCGTTGCACAGCGCCGCCGACGACGCATCCACCAGCTTCATCCGCAATCCCGCCCCCTCCGCCACTCGGAATAATCCTTCGACAATCTCCGACTTTACCGCCACCAGCAAAACCTCAAGTTCCTGAGTAGCGGAAGTGCCCAGTATTTGATAGTCCCAGACCACTTCGTCCAACGGGAAAGGCACGTTTTGCTGCGCCTCATAACGGATGATTTGGGTCACCTTCGATGTGTCCACTGGAGGGAGCTTGACAAACTTGGAAAAAACATGAAACCCGGGCGCGCAGGCGTTGACCTGCCGTGCCGCATAACTTTTTTCGGCCAGCAATTCCTGCAACCCTTTGAGAATGGCCGCTTCGCGCGTCGTTTCCTGGGATCCTTCCAAACCCAATGGCTTGATCCCGTATTGTTTGAGACGCAACCCTCCGGCTTCGTTTTGTTCAAACTCGGCCAGCTTCAGGCTCCCGGCCCCAAAATCAACCGCCAAGAATGATTTCGAGTTTAGCATCGAATCCGCTTACTCATTGAGCGATCACAGTCGCTGGTTTCGCTTCCATGGTTTAATCATTAGAAAAGTGGGTGCTAGTTACTGCAAATCCACAAATCGGTCAATCGTTTTGATTCAAAATTTTGTCCTTAGCTATACCCATGCCAGAGCTTGATTGTTTTTTTAATCTCCGTCAGGGCTGCGTTTGTTAAGCCGGAGAGGGTCTGCAAACCCATTTTTAAGCAGCATTATCACGCATAATGCGTGAAATTGCCGCACCCATAATCTGTCGGTTTTTCTCAAATTCTGCCTCGAAAGTATTCGATAGTCTTGACAAGACCTTCCGCCAACGGCACCTTTGGTTTCCAACCCAAAAGCGTCCTGGCCCGGGTTATGTCCGGCCGGCGCTGCCGGGGATCATCCTCGGGTAAGGGACGAAATACGACGCGGCTGCGCGAACCGGTCGCCCGGATAATTTGCCCGGCAAACTCCAGCATCGTCATTTCTATCGGGTTGCCGATATTGACCGGCTCATGGCTCTCGCTCATCATTAACCGGCAAATGCCTTCAATGAGATCCGAACAGTAACAAAAGCTGCGCGTCTGATCGCCTTTGCCAAAAACCGTCAGCGGTTTGCCAGCCAGCGCCTGTCCAATAAAAGCCGGAACAACTCTTCCGTCACGTAATCGCATGCGAGGTCCATACGTGTTGAAAATGCGCACGATCTTGGTATCCATGCGATGTTGCCGATGGTAGGCCATCACCAGCGCTTCCGCGAATCGCTTGGACTCATCGTAGCAGCCTCGCGGCCCGATCGTGTTCACGTTGCCCCAGTAATCCTCCCGCTGCGGATGGACCAGGGGATCCCCATAAATCTCGGAGGTCGAAGCGAGCAAAAACCGCGCTCCCTTCTGCTTGGCTAATCCAAGCGCCTTGTGGGTCCCCAAGGACCCGACTTTCAATGTCTGAATAGGCAATTCCAAATAGTCCACCGGGCTGGCCGGCGAAGCAAAATGCCACACGTAATCCACCGGCTGGTCCAGGAACAAAAATTCCGTCACATCCTGTTTGATAAAGCGGAAATCCGGCCGGCCGGCCAGATGCTGGATGTTCTCGACGCTGCCGGTCACCAAATTGTCAAGCACAACCACGCGATGTCCTATGTCAAGTAGATAATCCGCCAGATGAGAACCCAAAAATCCCGCCCCGCCGGTCACGACAGACCGGGGTTGCGTTTTCTTCGTCGTTTTTTTCTTGGCCATAATGGGTTGAATTAGCGTCCTCCCTTGCCCAGGAGCACCACCCCGATTGTGCGCCAGAGAATTTTGATGTCCAGCCACAACGACCAGTTGTCAATATATTCCAGGTCCATCCTCACCCAATCGCTGAAGTCCTTGATATCATTTCTTCCCGAGGTCTGCCAGGTGCAGGTCATCCCCGGCCTCACGCTCAGGCGTCGGCGATGCGAAACGTCATCGAAACGCTTGACTTCGTCCAGCGGCAGGGGGCGCGGCCCAACCAGGCTCATTTCGAACCGCAGGACATTGAAGAGCTGCGGAAATTCATCAAGGCTGAATTTGCGCAACATTCGCCCCACCTTGGTCACACGCGGATCGCGGGCGATTTTGAAAACCGGTCCTGACATTTCATTCAAGCGTTCCACTTCCTGTTTCAATTGCTCGGCATTGGTCACCATGGAACGAAATTTGTACATGATAAAAGATTTTCCGTTCAAACCGGCCCGTTCCTGCTTGAACAGCACCGGCCCGCGTGAAGTGAATTTGATGGCTATCGCTGCCGCCAGCATGAACGGCCAGCAAACCAACAGTATGGCCAAGGCTCCAACAAAATCCATGAGCTGCTTGATCAGCCGCGGCCACGAATTCTCCGTCCCGCAACGAAACACCAGTACGGGCCGCCCATAAAATTGGTCCAGGCTTGTTTCGGATATTTGCGTATCGAAAAAGTCGGCCAGGAGCCAGGCCTCAATTCCCTCCACTTCGCACGCCCGAATCGCCTTCTCCACTCGGTCGAAAAAAGTGTGCCGGGCGGCGATGACAACCGCATTGACCGAATGTTCGTGCAATGAGACCACTAATTCCTCGACCGGCCGGGTGTTCAAATCGAATTCCCCGACGACTTCCAAGTCCTCCATCCATTCGCCAATGTCATTCTGCAAGCGGCGAACGTCTTTGAGCGCGCCGGCCAGAATAATGCGGCGCTTGTATTGCGCCCGGCCCAGTTCCGTTTTGTAAGAAATGCGGATGGCTTCTTCCTTTAAAAACATGAGCCCGAAGCTGCAGAAACCAAACAGCACCAAAACGCCTCGCGCCGAACCGCCTTTATTGAACAAGTCATCAATTAAAATAAGCCCCACGTCGCAAATCATGCAGGCCCTGCCCAACTGCCACGCCATCTGTTTGAGCGGCGAGAAAAATAATCGCTCGTAAAACCCCTGCCATTCCAGCACTATGGGCGTCATCGGAATCACCACTAAAAACAGCCAAAAATAAGCTGAGAAGGGGGATATTGGATCGACTCCATGAGACCTAAAAATCGACGCTGCTTCCTTCGTCCCAAAAATGAGTTGCACTCCCTTCGGACCAAAAATCGATTCCACGCCTTTCGGTCCAAAAGCAGTCCACCAATACCGGATCACCCAAGCCATCGATAGCCCCAAGGCGAAAACCCCTCCGTCGATGAGCTGGTTCACCTGGGTGCGGAGTTGGCGGTCACGACGCAACATATCGGCTCAAATCAATTTGGTGGTCAGCGGCGCTTGAGCTATTTCGGGTGGCCCAGTCATCTTTCCTGGCGGGTTGCGACCGACAAATGCCTCGCGGAAGACTGGCCTGTGACTGTTTGAAATTCCGGGACAGACCCCCGGATGAATCGTTCAAGCTGTTTGAATGTGGCTTCCTCCTGTCCGGGAAGGCAAGTCGCAAAATAGGAAATATACGCCCACCGTTCCAGCTCCCTCTTCCTTAACATCGTTTTGGCCAAAGACCACATTCGAGTTCCTTGGTCCGCTGTGATATTGTCGGCCGTAACGAACCAATAGACATAAATTCCCCGCACTTCCATCGTTTGCTTGAACTCGTTCAAGACGAGCCGGGACGTGGTCAATTTCAGCGCTGGGATTTCATAAGCATGGGGACTATCCATGCGCAAGCGTACCAGGTCAGTGTGCTCAATGTGCCACGCGGCCGCTTCAAGGCAAAACTGGGGTTGATGAATGCTGGTGCGGTCGGTCCCCATCAACACTACGCTGGTGACGACGTTGAAATTATTCTCTCCGAGATACCGCTTTCGCCCGAAAGTCGTGTCCTTGGGCAAAGCATCCAATTCTCCCTGCGTGACTGGCAAAGCAGTCCCCTTGAGTCCCAAAACCACGTCGGGCAAAAGCACACATTGCCGCGCCACCAAATGTTTATTCTCATCAAAAAGCGGGCCTTTCCCTACCCTGACCCCCGGCGCGCCCAAATGAATGCGTTGATGAATGATCTCGAGATAAACTCCCGCCGCAACCATCATGCCCAGAGCCGCCACCAGCACTGACAGCTTGCTCTTCTTCATGCGACTCCGGGAGAAGGTTTTTCCCTCAACCAGTGCGCCAATACTAATAATGACCCAATGGCTATCATATAGGTCACAAATCCAAACCAGCCATGCACCCAAATCCCCGCCTTATGCGAGTAAGCCTGCGCGATCAGAATAACCACCACCAGCCGAAATATGTTGCAGAAGATGACCAGCGGCACCGTCGCCGCCACCATCACCAGCCGCTTCCAGATAGACCGGAGAGACAGCATGGCAAACACCGTCGTCACGGCCAGTAACGCCACAAAACTGCGGATGCCGCTGCAGGCCACCGCCACGTCATAGTTAAATTTCGCGTCGTGCGGATCCAGGAGAGCGGTCCCTTGTTGCACGACGTCTATGCCCAGCACACTGTGGCAAATCACCCGTGTCCAGCTCGCAGACCACATCCGCAGAGGCAGCGTAACGCCTTGGGCGAATGTTCCCAGCGGCATGCAGAAAGCGAACATGGCCATGGGAAAGGAACTGATCCACATGGTCCGCCATCCCCAGACCACGCCAATCAACCCGTACATGCCCAGGAAAAGGCCAATCATCGAAACGCGCGGTTGCTGTATCAGAAAACCGGCGACATGAATCAACAAAGCCAGACCCACAACCGCCAGCGCCGGCCACCAGACCCCGGAAACGGAGGCTGCCAATTCCCGCCGCTTCACCCATAGCAGCCCCACCACCACGAACGGAATCAAATTTCCCTGGCTCGAATCCAGCGCCGGCTCATTCCAAGCATTGTAGAGCCATTCAAACAACGACGGCTCTGTGGTTTTGAAATTAAATGAGCTAATCCCCATAAATTGAAACAAAACACACCACCCCGCCAGCAGCGTCAAAAACAGCCATTTATCCGGCATCCGCGCCCAATAATCCTGCACCTCTGACCAAAACGACGGCGGACGCTCCGCTGCCGGCCGAGCCAGGACTTGATTGTCGAAAGCATCCATTCGAGCACATACTACACGTTCCGGCGCCTGTTGTGCAATCCAAACCGCACGACAGTCACGGCAGTGGATTAAAATCTGGAATTTTCCATCCCGTCAGTCAACTATCACCCATGCCGACTTCTGCCTCCGAGATGCCGCGCGGCAAAGGTTCGCCGACGGTGGCGCGTTTTGGCAATACTCATTGGAGTGTCATCCTCCTGGCCAGGGACAAGCAACGAAGCGCCGAAGCCGCCAATGCCCGGGAAAAACTTTGCCGTGTTTACTGGCCTCCTCTTTACGCGTATGTTCGGCGACTCGGAGAAAGTCCGCATGACGCCCAGGATTTGACCCAGGCATTCTTCGCCCGCTTTCTGGAGAAGGATTATCTGGCGGCAGTGGACCAGTCCAAGGGCCGTTTTCGATCATTCATGCTCGCGGCGCTCAAACACTTTCTCTCCAACGAACGCGACAAACAAAGGGCGCAAAAGCGAGGCGGCGACCGAATGTTTATCTCCATTGATTTCCACAATGCCGAAAGCCACTGTGGCGTCGAGCCATCGGGGCAACTCACGCCGGAACTCATTTTTCAAAGACGCTGGGCGTGGACCTTACTGGCGGATGCATTGGCGCGACTACGGGGCGAATATGCAGCCGCGGGCAGGGAAGACTTGTTTGAGCAACTCAAACAGACGCTGACGGAAGGGCACGGAACGATTGCCTACGCCGCGCTGGCCGCAAAATTGTCAATGAGCGAAGCGGCGGTCAAAATGGCAGTCCTTCGGCTCCGCCAGGGGTATCGGGAGGCCATCCGCGCCGAGATCGCCTCCACCGTCGCCAACCCGGCTGAAATCGAAGACGAATTGCGCGAGGTGTTGCGCTCGTATGGGGCCTGAGGTTGGCCGACCTGTTACTTTTGCGGCGGAATGCTTCTGTAAGAAGTGAAAGAAAGTCCTATGGACACAATACGCATTTGCCAACAATGCCGGCAGCCGCTGCCGGAGAACCCCCCGGAAGGCCTTTGCCCCGCCTGCCTGGCGAAAGTCGCCTTAGGCTCCGATCCGGCGGCGGCTCCCGGAGTTACCATCGACGTCAACCACTTGGCGGTCCAGGCAGAACCCCATACCTCCTCTTCGTCCTTCGACCGCGTCCAGTATTTTGGCGATTACGAATTGCTGGCGGAAATCGCGCGCGGCGGCATGGGCGTGGTTTACAAAGCCCGGCAGGTCAGTTTGAACCGTATCGTGGCAGTCAAGATGATCCTGGCCGGACAATTGGCCAGTGAAGCGGAGGTGAAACGATTTCGGACGGAAGCTGAGGCCGCGGCGCAATTGCAACACCCCAACATCGTAGCCATTCACGAGGTGGGCGAACATCAAGGGCAGCAGTACTTTTCAATGGATTTCGTCGCCGGGAGCAGCCTCGCCGCGCGCCTGGGAAAAGAACCGCTCCCCATCGGCGAAGCGGTGCGATGGATGAAGACCATTGCAGAGGCGGTGCATTTCGCCCATCAGCGCGGCATCCTGCACCGCGATCTCAAGCCGGCCAATGTATTGTTGGACGAGTTCGACCTGCCGCGCATCACCGATTTCGGTTTGGCGAAACGCCTTGAACGGGTCGAACAAATTACCGCGAGCGGCGCGATACTCGGTACGCCCGATTACATGTCTCCTGAACAAGCGGCCGGCCGGCACGATATTACCGGCCCGGCGGGTGATGTATTTTCACTGGGTGCGATGCTGTACGAGATGATTACCGGCCGCGTGCCGTTCCGCGGCTCCAATTTGGCCGAGACTCTTTCGCACATTCTTCAAAACGAACCGGTGCCGCCGAACCGCTTGAATCCGCGCGTCCCGCCGGATTTGGAAACAATCTGCCTCAAGTGCCTGGAAAAACGGTCCGACCGCCGTTACAGCACAGCCGAGGCGTTGGCCAAAGACCTGGGATGTTTCCTCAATCATGAGGCCATTTCAGCCAAACCGGTTGGCGCGTCGAGGCATGTTTCCCGCTGGCTCATGGGCCATCCGCAGGCTCTGGCGGCGCTGGCCTCCGGCGTGCTGCTGGCCTTGGTTTGGCTCGGTTACGGTCTGTGGACCGAGAACCGCATCCTCACTTGGGAGAAGGAAAAGGCGGCAGAATTGACATTCGCCAACGGCCTGTCGAAGTCTGAAAATTCCACTTTCGTCTCCTTCTATTCGGTCTTGTTACTTCTCGGTGTGATGGCCGGCCTGCAAGACTTGCTCGTCAAACGGACTCGCGCCCGCGTAATGACAGGTCGATTCGTCTCTCCGCGAGTATTGGATGCATTTGAATTGGCGGGCATCGCGGGTATTGCCTTGAGCATTTATCTCGGCACCGCGGGAATTGAAAGCTGGCTCTGGGGAAACCACGCGCTGCCACTTACCCGCAGTGTGTTGGCGGCGCAGTTGGCGGCGGAAGCTGACGAAAAAGAACTTATGGAACTTTCCCGGAAGGAAGTCATGGAGCTTGTCAACGAAACCCTAAAGTTTGACAAGAAAGTACTCCAACGTTCCCTCAAGGAGGGGGAGAGTAAGTCGGAAGTCGCTTTAATCGACCAACTTCAAACCAAAGTCAGCCAGCATCAACCCCAAGCACAGCAGGCTGCGTTGAAAGCGCGCGCGTTGGGATCTTCCTTCATCACGACCATGGAGATTAGAAAACTCCATGAGCAGTCGGAGAGAGGGAAATGGGAGGTCCTCCTTGCTACATTGGCCGTTTGGTCTGGCGCTGCTCTGACATTAAAGGCGTTCCGCGAACAGCGTTTTACCTTCTATCTCAGCGCTGAGGAGGAGCAGACCGCGCGCTCGCGGGCCTTGCTGGACCAGCAAGAGGCAGCCGCCAAAGAGTCGCGCCGAATGCGCAGGATCGGCCGTTTCATCAGTGTCTTGTTGTTGATCTTTCCGTATCTCTTGTGGGGAGCCGATGAGGAGCCGGGGGCGAAAGCGGCATTGCTCCTGGGCGACTTCAGCGCCTTTACTCTGGCCTTGATTGCAAGTCTGCAAACATGGCGAAGTTCATCCCGCCGGCATACGCTGAGCCGTATCCTTCTCGTGTTGTCTGCCCTAATCACTGCGGGGGCGCTCATTCACGGGGCGGCCGCGCTCGTGGGGCCGGCAATCGGGCTCGGCGCGGCCACCGGAATAGCGGTAGTGGGTCAGTTTGAACGGAGAAAACTAAATCGACTGGAAGCCCTTAAATAACCCGCTCGTATGAAATATTGGGATTCAGATTGTAAACCAGGGCTTCGTAGATCAAAGCGACATGATTAACATCTCCGTCCGTCACCGTGGATAACGCAGCGATTAAATCCCTCCAGTAGTGGAGCGAAATAATAATACGCTTTTCAAGAACTAATTCCCCTCTACGTGGACAAGTAATCTTGGCCCCAAAAAGAGCATCTCTCGAAACATCGAATGCGAGTATTTCATTTTGGTGATCGGCCAAATCGCCAACACGACTATGCGGAAGATGACTCATAATCGGGCGCTGCTTGACGAAGTTTACCGTAAACGCAGCAACCTTTTTGAACGGACTGGCTTCCTCGATGCCCATCTGAAAAGGAAAATCCCGATACATCGAAATGATGACCCTTCTCATCGCTTCAATGTCGATTTGAAAAGGGTTTATTCCGAGGTTGTGGTAAACCTCGTCAATGTATTCCAGCAGATTGATTAAATCGGTGTTGGGCTCTCCGCTGTATAGTAAGTTAGGTCTTTGGTGTTCCAAGTGTGAGGGATGCTAACGCAGTTGCTGATGCCTTCGCCAAAGTCCGCACTTCATCGGGGTCGACAGTGCGCAATCCTCCTTTGGCGTTCGCATAATGAACGACTTTCGGCGCTTGAAGCTCCAGTTTGGCGCTTCCTCCGACATTAAATACCTGCAAAGCCTTAAATTTTACTTCCCGATGTGCCTTATCGCTCATATGTATGCAACAGTTTGTGTTAGCCCGCTCAACTTCCCATGACCAAACTACACTATGTCGTGCAGTCACTATCGGCGAATTCGACATATGAGTCAAGATTACGTTAGTGATTATTTGCATGTATAAGAATGCCTCATTATTTAATAAAGCAAGTTAATGATTTCTTCTAAACTCCATACATGGTCTGCGATTCCGGCCTCCATCGCCGGGGTGACGCGCAAAGTTTGATGAATCCGAGCAAAATTGTAATACATAAAATACAGAGTTAATACCAAATCCATTAACCCTCACGCCAGCAACGCTTTGCGCGACATGATCATTAGTCCGATTACGTTTCGCGCTCAAGGAACCAAGGCGTATGGTTATGACGCTACCATTTTGCCAGAGCTATGCGAGGCTGTTCTTAAAGCGCGTAATTCTGAAAAGGGTTTGAATTATCAGCAGGCCCATATAGCCAAACAAGCTGAGATATTATTGATGGCTTTCGCTAAAGTCGGAATCATTGCGCTAGTGGATGAAGCGACGGGGTTTCAATATGACAGGCCGCGCCGCGATCTTGAACAACAACTTGAAAAATTTCTGTCCGAGAACCTTAGAAAGTGGGTTCGCACGTTCCCGTCCGATTATTTTAAGCATCTTTGCCGATTGCGCGGCGTGGAACTTCGCGCCGATATGAAGCTGCCTTCATACTTTGGAGAACTCACTAACAAGCTCGTTTATCGTCGCATTGCTCCGGGATTGCTAAAAAAACTGAAGGAACGAAAAGCAGAGCGCGGAAGCCCAAGCAATAAATTGTTTTCATGGCTCAGTGAAGATGTCGGACTTCGCGCCGTTTTGGTTCATCTTGGGATGGTGGTTGGTTTGATGAAAATCAACAGTGATTACAAAACATTTGAGAGGCAACTCGACGGCATTGCGCCGATTTACCCAGCAGACCCCGGCTTATTCGACAACCCCGCAGACTGGGAAGAACCGAAATAACGTCATTTGCTCTTAAACGTCTTAGCACCCGTTGCTCGAAGCACCACCGAAAGAGCCGTTTGTGAGAAATCCGGCTTTGCCGGTTTGCGCTTGCGCTTGGACGGTATTTTGCTCTTTTTTGCCATGCCTCACTCTGGCACGATCAAGCCTGAAAAAGAAATCAAAATTCAAACTGACCCACTACCGGAATAGCTCTCGGCTTGTTCCTTCGGTGGACTTGGCGGAAGATTGCCTGATTCCTGAAAAACCATGCTCATGTTCCATTGCATCCCTGGCAAAGTCGGCCGCCCTGTTACTTTCGCGGCGGAATGCTTCTGTAAGAAGTGAAAGAAAGACCTATGGACACAATACGCATTTGCCAACTATGCCGGCAGCCGCTGCCGGAGAACGCCCCGGAAGGGCTTTGCCCCGCCTGCCTGGCAAAAGCAGCCTTTGACACCGAAACAGAAGCAAAACCAGCCGCCGCCGTTAAGTCCACCGAACCTACTTCCACCCTTAGGATTGGTCCCGAGGCTTTTGTGCGGGTGCGCTACTTCGGCGATTATGAGTTGGTGGAGGAAATTGCCAGCGGCGGGATGGGCGTGGTTTGGAAGGCCCGGCAAACAAGCCTGAACCGCATCGTGGCGCTGAAAATGATCCTCGCGGGAAAGCTGGCCGGCGAGAAGGAGGTGCAGCGGTTTCGCCGCGAAGCCGAGGCGGCGGCCAATTTACAGCATCCCAACATCGTGGCCATCCACGAAGTCGGCCAGCACGATGGCCAACATTACTATTCGATGGATTACGTCCAGGGGCGCGACTTGGGCGCGATGGTGCGCGAGGGTGGTCCGTTTCCGCCGGCGCGCGCCGCGGAATGCTTGCGGACGATTGCCGAGGCCGTCCATTTCGCGCACCAGCGCGGCACCTTGCACCGCGACTTGAAGCCGCAAAACGTCCTTATGGATGCCGCCGGAGTTCCGCGCATAACGGATTTCGGTCTGGCCAAGTTGGTCGAGGGCGATGACAACTTGACGCAAACTGGCGCGTCTATGGGCAGCCCCAGTTACATGCCGCCGGAGCAAGCCGCCGGGCGCTTCGACCAGGTTGGCCCGCACAGCGACGTTTATGCGCTGGGAACCATACTCTACGAATTGTTGACAGGCCGCCCGCCTTTTCGCGGAGAGAATCCGGTCGCGACGATCCGGCTTGTGATGGAATCCGATCCCGCCGCGCCCCGCAAGGTCAACGCCGCCGTGCCGCCCGACTTGGAAACGATTTGCCTCAAATGCCTGGAGAAGAATCCCGCCCGACGTTATCCCTCGGCACGCGCCCTGGCGGAAGATTTGGGCCGCTTCCTCAACCATGAACCGATTCAAGCGCTCCGCCCGACTCCCATCCGCAAGATCGAGAGCTGGCTGCGCCGGCATCCCTGGACACTGATTTCGGCATCGTCGCTCATAGTCATGGTGCTGGCGGGCGCGTTTTACTGGGAATATCAGCGTGTAAGTTTTCTCGAGTATGCGCAAGCGCATCCGGCGGAGCAGGGTCGCGTGCCCTCCGCGTTAAAGGAAGGCTTTGAAAATTGGGGCGCCCTCAATCTCCTGGCATTGGCCCTGAATTATTATTGTCTGCGGTTATTCAGGAATTTCCGGCGGGGAGTGCATTGGAACAAACTCTTTTTCAATGCGCCAGCTTTGGGAATAGAGAGGCCGGTCAGCCCCTGGCTGTGCTTCGTCTGCGGGTTGATTGGCATGGCGGGAATTACCTGCGATATGTTTTACGTAGCCAACATCATTCGGCTTAGCGTCTGGGTGAACATGGGAGATTTCATGGGCTGGCTGTTTGCCTATGCATGTTTGAATTTCAGCTTGCTGCTCTTGTCGGCCGTGTGGCGTGACTACCAAAAATTCGTCCATGGCGCGCCGATCCGAATCCTGTCACCCGAGCAAAACGAATTGTTGCTCCAGGCGATTTTCGACGGCGATCTCCCCAGCGCCGCCAAACTTTACCGCCGGTCGTTTCCCGATGTTTTGGAGCACGAAGCTGGGGATTTCGTGGCCAGACTCAACACCGAACTCAAATCGAAACATGCGGAGAAATTCGCCCGGCCGCCCAAGTGGTGGGAACTCAATTGGCGTGCGCTACGAATATGTTTGATTATTGAGCTTTGCGTGTTCGTGGGCTTTTGGCTGTTTCTGCCGCCCGTGACGGACGCGCACTGGCCAAGAAAACTTTGGGCCTTCAGTTTCGGATTCTTCGCCGGCGCAGTGTGCTTGCTGCCATTGCGGCTCAAGGTAATTTGGCAAGGCATCGCACTGATGTTCGTGATCCTAGTGCCTTTATTTTTGGCGCCGTTTTTGTTCAAGGATGTCTTGTTGAATTACGTTGGAGGCGCTATTTTCGGCGCCTGCACGATCATAGCCGGCTGCATCCGCAAACGCCGCAAATACATTCCCGGAAAAAATTCACCTGCTAATGCTGCTCCATCGCCCGATGCACGGCGCGTCGTGAGCGAACGCGAGAGCGGCGGTGGAAAAAGCCCCGGGCTGGAGCCCTGAATGGCTGTTACCTTTGCGGCCCAATGCTTCTGTAAGAGGTGAAGAGAGAGAATTTACAGAAGAGAGATAAACTATGAGACTGTCTTTTATAATTATCGCCCTATCGTGCGTGGCGCTAATCGGGCTAGGTCTGCTTATTGCAGGCATCTTCGTCTTTCGGCATTTTCGGCAAAAAAAACCGGCCTCGCCGCCTTTGCCGCATACGCCATTGGCATCGCCGCCAGTCATGGCCGCGACAGCGGCGCTTCCGAAATGCCCGCAATGTCATCTGCCTTTAGCACCGAACGCCCCGGAAGGGCTTTGTCCCGCTTGCCTGGCTAAGGTCGCCTTGGGCAGCGAACCGGCGGCGCCTCCAGTCGCTACGATTAATGTCAACCCGCTGGCCGCGGCCGCGCCGCATTCCCGCGTTGCGCCGGACATTGCCCAGTTGGCGGCACAATTTCCGCAATTGGAAATCATCGAACTGCTCGGCATGGGCGGCATGGGGATGGTCTATAAAGCACGCCAGCCCCGACTGGATCGCATTGTGGCCCTGAAAATCCTGCCAATGGAATCCCAGCGACATCCCTCCTTTGCCGAGCGTTTCGGACGGGAAGCCAAGGCCCTTGCCAAACTCAATCATCCGGGAATTGTGAACATTTATGACTTCGGCCAAACCAGCCAATACTATTACTTCATCATGGAATATGTCGATGGGATGAACCTTCGGCATCTGCTCCACAATCAACCTCTTGAGCCGCGTCAGGCACTGGAGTTGGTCACACAGATTTGCACCGCGCTCCAATTCGCCCATGACGAAGGAGTGGTCCATCGCGACATCAAGCCTGAAAACATTCTACTAAACAAAAAGGGCCAGGTGAAAATCGCCGATTTCGGTCTGGCCAAATTGCTGGGTACCGCTCCTGACACAGCGTTGACGATGTCACAAGCGGCGATGGGAACGTTGAATTACATGGCGCCTGAACAACGCCAGAACGCCCAAAGCGTGGATCATCGGGCGGACATTTATTCCCTGGGCGTGGTGTTCTACGAAATGCTCACCGGCGAAGTGCCGATGGGCCGCTTCGAGCCGCCATCCAAGAGAGTGCAAGTTGACGTGCGCCTGGACGAGGTCGTGTTGAAAGCCTTGGAGCGCGAACCCGCGCGCCGTTATCAGCACGTCAGCGAAGTTAAAACTGGCGTGGAAACGATCACGTCCACGGCGCCAGCAGCCCCGGCTGCTCCGGCTCCCGCAGCAGTTTCGCTCGCGAACGCGCAGCCCACGTATGCCAGATCGGTTCTCAAAATAATGACCGCCTGGCCAATGATCCTCTCTTTTTTGCTATGTTTGGGCTTATGGTTTTTCGTGCCGACTTTCTCATACTTCTATGGTCTGTGCCTGCTGACCGCCAGCGTTGCCATTCCGTTTATTGAAAGGCGCTTCAAGGCGGCCAGCCAGGGTCTTCGTTGGTGTCAACTTCCGCCTGCTGTCCGACGTCGTGGCAAAGGGCGCATGACGGTGGCGACTGTAGGTTGTGGCGTTGCCTGCATCGCTGCGTCGTTGCTTTTCGCCGGTCACACTGTTGAGTGGCGCGAAGAGTGGTTGTACCCAAAATCCCAAGCCTACGAAAAAATCGGCTTGGCCGGTCATATCTCCAGCTTCCACATACCGCCCTCGAACACAAACTCCTTCGCAAGGTCGGGCACCATGGCTCTAAAGATTTACCGCAAGGATTCTTCCCTCGCGATGCTGACATTCAATTTGCCCGGCTTGCGCGTCGAAAATGATCCTCGCGATCCCAGTCAGGCTGGCACGCCCTTGACCGCGCTGACTTTTGATAGGCTGATTATCTGGCTCCATGAGAGCGCTGGATTGGACACCCAACCCCAAGTATGGGCGGAAGCCCGGCAACTCATGGACCTGTTCGAGCCTTACCGCGACACGGCCCCTGCATCGTGGAACCAGTTGACCGCCGGGTCATCGGTAGTTCTGCGCGATTTCAAAATCGGCGGTATCAAATCAGGCTACGCTGAATTCGGCCCGTTCGCCATCGCTGTTCCGTTTGTCGGCCTGTGCATTTTCTGCTTGCTCGCCTTGTCGATGTATAAGCGCACCTTCGCCGAGGGACGCGCGGAGATTGAAGCTGGCCGGTGGACACCGCCAAATGTGGGGATGCCCAATGCTCCTTTGAGATTGGAATGGGTGCTTAAACGATCCACGCTCATCTGGATTGTGTGTGGGGTTTTCGTGGCCCTGATTTGCGGGATCATAGGCGTGATCGAAGACCGAACGGGCACCACGCTTTTGATTCTGATGAGTTTGGGAATTATCATCATCGTCGCCTTCCAAATTCATTCGCGCCAGGAGATTAAAGAAATGAGGGAAAGAGGTTTATGGCCAAAATTGGGTGATCTTCCGAATCTCGAACAGGTTAAAGCCCTGGCCCAAGCAGGAAAGAAGGTGTTCGCCATCAAACTCTATCGAGAGATGCACGGAGTGCCATTGGCGGATGCGAAGGCAGCGGTGGAAAAGCTGGCCGGTTCCGCGACGCCCCCCCGCAACGCAGAAGCCCCGCCAGCGGCCGCTCCGCCCGCGACTCCTGTTTCCTCGGGGCCGCGTTTGTCCAGAGCCGCTCTCGTCGGCGTGGCTTGGGCGCCTTGGTGCTTCCTTGCCTCGCTGTTTTTTGGAGCGCCGGCCGGCACAGTGCCCACAGATGGCTGGATGCATGGAGTGCTGATGGTCAGCCTGCTCCCGTTAGGGTTGACTGCCCCTTTCGGCACCACGATTCTCGGCTACGTGGCTCTATCTCACATCCGGCATTCGGATGGCCGCCTTCACGGGTTGGGCCTGGCGTTGTTCGACTTGCTGCTCTTTCCGATACTTTTCGTGGATGGCGCGGTCTTTATGTTCCTAGTCGTGGCGGGTGTTAACCCAAACATGGCCGGATTTTACTGGGGTGTTGGCTCGCTTATCTCGGTTATGCTCGATTTCTTTATCATCCGCAAGGTCTGGCGTTTTTATCACCGCTAGTTCGAAACAATTTCACCGCGCCGCCCTTGTCATCCAGCCCGAACGCGGCTAACCTTCTCCCCATGTTGAAACAGTGTGTATGCCTGCTCTCGCTGCTTGCGTTCCTCACGGCCCAAGCCGCCACCGTCGAGCTCAAAGGCAAAGCCTCCGTCACCGGAACGATCCTGGCGGAAAAACGGGACCAAATTATAATTGACATCGGATATACCGTGCTGGTCATTCCGCGCAGCCAGGTATCGAAACTTCTAAATGACAACGAGGCCGCGGCCAAAGCCATCACGGCTCGGAAACCAGACACAGCCACTCCACCAGCCCAGCCCGTGTCCGATCCAGTCGCCACGCGGGGCTTCTACAGAACGGCCCCGGCCTCGGCGCCGGAACAAAACGTCCGTGAACTGGTCAATACGCTGGGAGCGGCTGTCGTCCAGGTGCGGACACCGGAGGGGCTTGGCTCCGGCTTCTTCATCGATGCCGACGGCTATTTGATTACCAATTTTCACGTGGTGGAGGGCGAAACCCAGATCACGGTCGAAGTCTATGACGCCAAGGACGGCCAGTTGGACCGCAAGACCTACAAAAAAGTCCGCATTATCGCTCTGAATAAATTTGGCGATTTGGCCTTGCTGCAAATCGAGGACAAAGACGCGCCGAAATTTGCCAGTGTCCAATTAGGCGACTCCGACAAACTGTCGGTCGGCGACCGGGTGTTCGCCATCGGCAGTCCTCTGGGGCTGGAACGGACCGTGACTGAGGGCATCGTCAGCACCAAGACGCGCGAGATCGAGGGGGGCCTTTATCTGCAAACTTCGGCGCAGATCAATCCCGGCAACAGCGGCGGCCCGCTCTTCAATTTGCGCGGCGAAGTCGTCGGCGTTACGAACATGAAAGCTTCCTTTGGTGAAGGCTTGGCCTTCGCCATCCCGGTCGAATTTGTCAAATACTTTTTGAATCATCGCGAGGCTTTTGCCTACGAAAATGACAACCCCAGCAGCCCGTATCGCTACCTCGAACCGCCGAACCGCGTGAACAAGACGGTGGCTGAATGAGATCCACTTCTTCTAAAACCATGCGTAATTTTTCTCGATTCGTTTGGCCGCTGGCGTGCGCGGCTTTTTGCCTGCGAGCCGCGGCCGCGGTTCCGTCACCCGAAAACCTTTTGCCCAAGGACACCATCATGGTGGTCACCGCGCCGGATTGGGCCAAGGCCAAACTCTTCTGGGCCAGCTCTCCATATACGAAGTTGTGGCAGGACCCGAGTTTAAGGCCCTTCGAGGACAAATTCCTCGATAAATTTACCAACAGCGTCATCAAGCCGATCGAACAGAATTTGGGAATCAAATTTTCTGACTATGCCGGTCTTGCCCAGGGTCAAGTGACTTTCGCCGTCATGGAGGTTAATCCCAAAAACCAATCCGATAGCCACGTCGGCGCAATTCTGATCATGGATGCGAAGGATCATTCCGACCAATTGAAGACCAGCCTGAGTCAAGCGATCAAGAAATGGTCCGATGCCGGAAAACCCATCAAACCGCAGAAAATTCGCGACAAGGATTTTACGACGCTGATCGTCTCGCGGGACGACATTTCGTTAAAGAAAATATTTCCAAACCTTAAGGGCGTGGACGCGGCTGACGATAACGACGCGAAGCCAGGCAATAAGAACATGGAGATCACAGTCGGCCAGTCCGATTCTTTGCTTTTGGTCTCGGACTCCACCGAGGCCATCGAAAAAGTTCTCAGCCGCCAGGCCGGAGGCGCGATCCCGCCGCTGCTGGAATCGCCAACCTTTCAAGCCGATTACGGACCACGCCTGCGCGAGTCGCCGATTTACCTTTGGGTCAGCGCAAAGACCATCGTGGACATGCTGACCAAAGCGCCCGCCGGAGCGGATGACCAGGCGACAGCCACAGCCGCGCGGATGGACATGATATTTTCCGCCATTGGCCTGGCCAATATCACCTCGGCTTCCCTTTCCTACCAAGGCTCCCCCGAGGGCACACTGGCGCAACTATTTCTCACCGTGCCGGAGGAAAAACGGCCGCCGCTCTTGAAAATAATTGCCGCCGATCCCAAGGATTCCGGCCCGCCGTCCTTTGTGCCCGCCGATGCCGTCAAATTTTTGCGATGGCGCCTCAACATGGTCCGCAGTTGGAATACGTTGTCAGCCATGCTAACCGACCTCATTCCTCCCGCCGTCATGGCGCAGATAACCGCCGTGTTTAAAATGGCCGGCAAAGATAAGGACGAGCACTTCGACCTGAAATCCGAACTGCTGAACAACCTTGGTGACGACATCATCTCATACGAAAAAGCGCCCAAGGCCGTCAAATTGTCGGATTTGAGGTCCGCGCCCACACTGTATCTAATTGGATCACCAAACCCGGAAAAGCTGGCGGGGGCTTTCAAAGTGATTCTGAGTATTGCCATGCAAGGCGTCCCTGTCACGGACCGTGAATTTCTCGGGCGAAAAATCTATACCGCTACTCCCCCGGCGGCTGCCACTCCAATGGGTAGCCCGTTTTCCAGCATAAGTTTCTCCCCCAGCGGCGGCTATCTCGCCATTTCCACCGACCCGGGCATCTTGGAAGAGTATTTACGCAGCAGCGACAGCACGACCAAATCGCTCCAAGATATGCCAGGACTGGCCGAGGCCGCCCAAAAAGTCGGTGGTCTGAGCACAGGCCTTTTTGGAATGGAGAACGAAAATCAAAGCATGCGCCCGATTATTGATGTCTTTCGCAAACATCCGATCAGCACGCAGGACCTGTTCGGTGTGCCACTGCCGCCCACTCCTATGACAGAAGCAATGGAATCTTTTCTTCAATGGGCGGATTTTACCCTGCTGCCTCCCTATGAAACGGTTTCGAAGTACTTTTATTTCTCGGTCTATTCGGGCTCTTTTTCATCCGACGGCTTCTCGCTAAAAATGTACATGCCGACCCCGCCCCAATTGCGGCAATAAAGAAATAGCGCAGCTTTTCTGGTTCCGTTCGTTTTACTTTGCCGCTGACGCATTATGGAAAACGCTCGATGTTCGACACGATTTGGCCATATAGACCGCATGGGAAGGGTTGGCTGGTTTCAATATATGGACCTCAGTTCGAATACCAACTGTTAGGCTGCCTCACGCGATGCCCACAAGCCCAAAAGTTCAGGTCTATGGGACGTATCGAGTTACCATTGACGATAATCTCGTCCGAGAGGCGATGGACATTAAATTTCCGATAGGTTCATTCAGCGAAGAGCGACGAAGGGAGGTGCAACCTCATGTTGTCGCAGAGATGGCGTCGGCGGTGCTCATCGAGGTCACCATTGAGGGGGCTGATGACAGATACACCGCCAACGATTTTGGCCAGCCGAGTTCTGATCAGGCACCTTACATGGAGAGCTACCTTTCCCCCGAAGGCGACTCGTTGATTTCGCAATATGATCGCCCGCCAGGGGATTTTCTTCGCGTTGTGTTCTTCCTTCACGATTTCGACTCCGCCCGACCATTGAAGACCAGCTACGGCGAGGTGAACGTTTTAACGCCGACGGCGATGCCGGAGCGTCTTAGCAGGATTATTCGTTATGAGCCAGTTAATTGACCCACGGGGCTGACGAAAAAAAAGGTACCAAAATAAAGTCGCGGATCTGAAAAAATTGAAAAGCCCCTTGCTCGCATCAAAGACCTGAAACGAATTAAGCACCTCGGAGTGGCCGGTTTTGATTTGACCCCGGTTGGCTGGGTTTGAAGTGACCGGTGACACATTTCAAGAAGATTTTGGCAAAGGAATATTTGGCAAGGGAATGGGAAAAAGCATGTCGAGGATGATCCATTCCCCTGCCTGCGGTCGGGTCATGCTGGCGTAGATTGTGCCCGACATCCATAGGCTGCGGTGAAAAGTGAACGAAAACAGGTTTCGCGTGGCGACCTTTTGGCTCATTGTTGCCGTCGCAATCCTTAACGTAATTTCCGCTATAGGAAATTGTCAATTAAGAGCGCGTCTTGTTAAATGTGAAGCCAACCTTGCACAACAGGCCACGCTGCAATTGCCGCAAAAACCATCGCCGCAACCGCAATCCAAAAGGCAGGTGTCGTTGTCCAATGTGGCTTCGGCTCCGCAAGGCGAATGAGAAGCATTTTCTCAGCAAGAAGGTATTCTGGGGTATGCGAAGCGTTAGCCTTCATTACCGCAACAAGTTCTGATTTTGATGCGCTTTCCACCCATGCCTCACGCTGCGCAGGTGTTGCGCCACTGCTAGTGAGTTGTTTGTAGGTCTTCCGAGTTTGCTCCATAAATGAAAACAAAAAACGTCACTTTTTACCCGCCGCCAATCGTGGCTGCCGCCATTCTTTTAAAGCGCGGTTTAGCTCGTCAAAGGCGGCTTCACGGCAAGCCTCAAGCGACACCTCCGC